>WLWI01005186.1_pt1 | contig 10905 bp, 5 predicted proteins | sample 6701501 | NCBI WGS metagenome assembly WLWI01 (sample SAMN12718690, study PRJNA515312) | sponge metagenome | isolation source: marine sponge | host: Mycale hentscheli | place: New Zealand: South Island, Marlborough, Capsize Point | collected 2014-11-01
CGAAGCGAGCGATGCATGTTCCCTGTAATTGCAGCTATTCCATGCATGCTTGGTGTGGCTACAAAATACTGTCAAAGTGAGAAAACAATAGTGGTAGCTTTTTTCTATGATGAAGGCTCCTGGTACGGTAATCCTCAGGAATAGTCTAATAAATAAATTAGGAACATTTAATGGCTTTTCAAAGAGAAAGATTCTTTACTTTGCTACCTGTTTCTGTTTCGTTTTAGCTCTCCTCCTCCTTGCCCTGTCTTTTTCATTTCTTATCTCTTACTAATTTTTCTTCAGGAGTGTCTGGAAAAAACAAGTAGCTACTTTTAAGGCATTATATCACTCAATTTTGAGTCTAACTCTCTTGCTTACTGGCTGTAGTAACACAAAAACTTGTGTCCACACTCAGTTACATAAAAAAATTAAAGGTGATAGTTTGCTTTAATTTTAGCTACTAACACAAAGTTATGTACCCATCTAAGTACTCACCTCAGTTTTTGCCAAAAGTGGTAGCTTTAATGGGATATATGTTTGTAATTGCTTTAAACCATGGCTTTAAGTAAGCAAACATACAGATGTCTTACCTTGTGACCATGATTCATTGCTGCAATATAATGCTGAATGGAGAGGTAATTATGTTTATGATACCTTGTATGAGCTTTCCTCAAAAAAGCTGAATAGATACAGGCCCTTTTTGACAAATGGGATGTTTTGACCCTAAATAATATGTGAATTTAATCTGTGACTTAAAGGGTTAATGTCGATGTATTTAGGGACTAATGAAATAATTACCACTTAATAATATATGCTTCTTCATTATAAATAAGTAAATTTTGGTAAACATTAGTTCATTCAAGATACTGAAAAAGTTGGTGTTGATAAAGGTTGAAGCATTATGATGACTCTAAGGTAAAAATATGTACTAACTTATTCTTACATATTCCCCAACTATAATTGATTCATTTGCAAGCCTAATATTATGTTGTAATATAGATAACACAAAAATTGTTCCTGATGAAGAAGTAGTGCAAAAAGGGGAGAGAGTTCTATTTCATTGTATAAGTTATGGATCAGCTAAATGGAATTTCAGTGATGGATCTTTACCTAATGATATTATTCATTACCAAAATGACTTATTAATTCGTAATGCTAATGAATATCACACAGGAATATATGAATGTCGTGGACAAAGCAACTATATGTATTGGAATGGTAATACACAGTATGTCTACTCCAGAGCTTTACTCGTTGTTACTGGTAAATTTAAAATAAGAAACCTAATGTAGTTACTCAGCTTTCAATCTGGCTGATATGTCGATAGTGATCCCAATTGCAACCTACAGTATAAATATTTATACTTAATAGAAAGAAATTTATGAGCAACAAGTTTTGAAAGTTTCTATTGAATAAGAATGTGGGATTGCCCACCATGTAGTGAAAGGAATGCATTGATGGAGTCAAGAACATAAACATTAGCCCATGAGAACATAAACATATGTCATAGAATTATCTTAGTAATTAGTGTAGATTATGTTCCTAATGCCATCCATTGTGTTTCACCCTCCCTGGTAGTTGGGTTATTTAAACAGTGGCCCAGCTGCAAGGGTTCGATGTTGAGTTTTGTGAAAGTCCTCAAGCAAGAGTTTTATGCAATCAGAGAAGAAGCTCGGTTGTCTCCTTAAGGCAAGACTAGGGTCAGCCTATCTAGGGATTGCTGTGGGCGATTACTGAGAGCATAGCTCAACTACAACGCTGAGAAACTTCTCCCCTAAACTCCTGGTGGCAGCGTGTGAACCTACCCCCACAAAGAATTTCATTGAAATTACATTGGCAAAGTAAAAAACTATTCTCTGAGTATAAAATGCAACTATGTGACAAGCACTGCAACACCATGTTTTAATAATTATACAAACATTGCTTATGAAACATTGAATTGTTGTATATCTTATAATGGGTATGTGATATTTTGTGAGCCTAGCTATGTGGTCATTGGACTGATGTACTGAATGCTTTATACTTTATTTTCACAGATAAACAAGTACAAAAGAGTAACTAGTATCATGCTAATAAATATGCACTGTTCGCCTTAGATATTAACTATACATTTTATAAGTTTATTCCTTTTAAATTAAACTGTCTGCATTCCTACACTACTGAATTATGATGATATCTTCAAGCTACCTCTTCATAAACGAAAAAAGTTTGAAACTTTTAGAAATGCATAGGCTAAACCTAACACTTTTTGGATATTATCTTTTTATTTCATATAACCTAGGGATTAAAGTATTGAACTAGAAAAATATAACTGCAATATGATGCTGAATGGATAGGTAATTATAATATAACTATTATTTACCTTATTGAATTACTTAATAGCTTTTTCATTTTGTTAGGGAAATTGAGAGTCAAGATACAGTGAACTCTCTCAACAACGGGCTCCCTAAGAACGGTCAGCCTCTCCACAGCGGTAGTTTTTAGTGGAACGAAACGTTTACAGTACAGTTCCAATAGTTTTATAGCCTCCGATGAACGGCTACCCCCGAATTCTTAACAACGGCCAGGGATAATTATCCTAGAGCGGTCAAAATAGTAAAATTATAGCTACATAATATATATAATAATTGTTCTTAATAGCTAGTTACAAATGTCCAGCAGCGATCAGTGGTTCAAGAGTATCTTTTAATCTTTGTATATACCGTGGCGGACCGTATAAACGATAAACACAGGGTATTTCCAGTCCATAGCCGCCACCTCTGTTCACTTTTTCACCCTTAACTTCAACAAAAGCCTTGTTGACTTCTCTTCTTAAAAACTGGTACAGAATTGGAGCCATGTTAATGGGGACATGTCCAACAATTGATCCGTCTTTGAAGATTGCTACAGCATTCTTGTCTCTGACATTGGAAGGTTCAGGTTTGGCGAGCAAAATCTGCAAGAAAATCACTAACACAGAGATCATTATTTGACTATTTTTCACCTCAATAAATCATCATTGGTCTATTTCTATTATATTATGGATTATCATTGTTGCTTGCTCTAAGAACCCCCGAAGAGAGGCAACTCTCTCAACAAAGGTCAAACGATCTGTCCCCAAGGACCGGTTGTTGTTCGGAGGTTTTACTGTATACTCATTAAGTCCAAACATCAATTAAAAAGGCTAAAATTGAGCAAGTTTTGATAACACTTTAGACAAGTTTAGGGCTTGGATTTTAAACAATCTTTAGTGCTAGCCAGCTAAGTGGTGAAGTATTAATTGCAGTAGTAGACTATATATTAACCGGAAGCTAGGTTTTCCCACTGTACCAGTTAACCGCCATCACTAGTTACTAGTTGTTGCATACTCTTTAGAGCTTAGATAAAAAAGAACAACAATTTTGCATAATATGGTCTTGTCAGCAATATTGATACTCTAACTCATGTAAATAAAACATTTATCATAACTTACTGTATCGCTAATTATCATATTCTCATAGCAAGTATTTATGAATGAGAACAAAAAAAATTGTTGAGTAATGCTCTTTTTCTTTCTCAAAAAACAACAACAAACAAAACAATTAAATAATAAATTAATCAACACAGAGAACCATATTGTATACATATTCCATCCTAGACACATTTTGTAAAATGCTCAATGTAAATTGAGAATATGACTTGACATTAAAAACTATCTTGAATGAAGAGACTTGGAATCCATTGAATGAGCGAAGTGACGAGGTTATTCACTATATCCCGTGTATCAAGGACACAGTGTGACATGAATGGAAGTTGTAAGGAACACGAGTGTGGATGGCCGGACAAGACATGACCACTCACACAGGATACCTCCATTAATGGAGTCTGATAAGTGGTCATTTATATTTCCTGTAAAGAGCATGTTTCTACAAATTGTACCACTTTGTCTTCGTGAGATATGGGTTCTATCATAAGTAGCTAAGGACTTAAAGATTAAGCACAATAAATTGTTTATTCATTTGTTTAAAAAAATGCCTGGTTCACTCAATGACACACACACACACACACACACACACACATACACATGTGTTTGTTTATAGCTATGTCTTTATGATGAGGTATTATAGCTGCTCAGACTGGTGTGATTCTTTTAGATGTTGGAGTAGCCGTCTTTCCCTTTCCTCTTCCAACAAGGACTTATTGTGAACTCACATCCTCCCTACACCACAAACATTAGCAAAAATTTAAACATGTTCAGTTTAAAAGTCTTCTCTATTCAATAAATATATTGTTCCTATTTTTTCTTTCTTCTTCTTTTTTTTTTTGTTTTTTTTTTGTTTTTTTCTCTGCTTTTGTTTTTTTTTGTTTTTTTGTTTGTTAAATCAACACCCCACAACTAAGAACAGAAGTTGTAAAATTACAAATTAAAAATGCATAAATAAATGTTCTGGATAGCTACAGACTTTGCAATCTGGTTTAGAACATTTCTGCCCCAATTATCTCCATTTTAAGGTAGTGGTCAGTGGTAGTTAAAACTGTTCATCCTTCCCTATTATCTATTTGTCTAAAGTGTATTCCATTTACAAATTTTGTTGTTGTTTATGTTGTTTTATATCCATTGGAGTATGGTGTATAGTGACATCCTACAATTAGTGTGACACAACGAGGTCTACCATGCATTGACTATGACTAGCTGCTTCTGAAACAGTAAGCTTTAAAAAATAACTGGGACAACAAAGTGATAGCTAGACACACTCACTCACTGACAAGATCAGGTTTTACTGCTTTCGCCAAACCACGTGAGAAGATGTTTACAATGTCCATTTGTATGGGAGGAAATGTATTCATTTATTTGTGTGTGTATGACTGTATGTTTGAGTGTGAGTACACAGGAAAACACGTGTCCTGGAGTTTATAGAGTGTGAGAAGAATTGGTACATACAAGCCTTATTGTAGACCTTGTAGCAAGTACACCGGTGGGAATATATATGCATGAGCTAGCACTGTTCTCTTCATCTTACTTGTAATTCCTGTCTGGTATTGTAGTCTTTGTCATTACTCTGCGATAAATTCATTCACTAGTGCATTTTCTTTTAAACCTTGTGTATTGTTGGGTTACACAGCGACAGTGTGGTAATAAGAATGCTACAGTTGTTCAGTTAGTTTGTGCATTAACAGCATAATATCTTAAAGATAAATGTTTTATAAAAAAAAATCAAATAAAGTGGTCAAACTTATTGCTTCTTTCTGTTGCATTTATTTAGTGGTACAAAACAAAATATAGCACCAAAGGTGAGAACCCTTAGCACTACTATACACTAGCAACCTATTACAAAATGATTTTCAGACCAAAAGAAAATTATTTGGCGATTCCTATTCAGGTATCAATATAACTCGAGCACTTAAACTGGTAGATGTAAATGCTGTCTTCATAAGTCATAAGAGGAGAAGTTAAACGTGCACAAACAACTCAGCTACTAGAGCTGCGGCTAAGGGGTGAGTAGGAGCGTGAATGACTGGAAAGACAGGTAAGTCACAATGTATCTTTATTAAGTGAAGTTGATATAATTCATGGTTCACGGCCAAGACAGAGGGTAATGGCTGTGAACAATGGGATGTGTATGGGGATTAGCCACAGGATTAATGCTGCAACAGAGCAGAACTTGTCTACAGATAAGAGTTTAGTGTGGTTTCATTCAATCCTACTTAACCTGAGAGTACAACCTCAACTCCACCTCCAGAGTCAACTCAGTCCCCAGGCAGATGTGGGCATGACCTCATCAGTTAATGAGAACTCTAACTCAGAAAGGTCATCTGAAGTGTTACCGCAAGTATTGAACCAGCTCTATCGAGCCAAGTGCATCAGCTGGGAATCAGAGCATCTCTTCCCGAAGATCAACTCGAGTGCGTTCACCCCCAGATTGCTATGGATTTGAGAAGAAATAAACTAAGAAGGGGGAAGTGTTGTGACTTGTGCAATGAATTGTACTGTGTGTAATGTCTGTGGTTTGTGGTATTGTGGTTTACTACAGAATTCCTTTGTGCATTTAAAAACCTAGGTTCTATCTCATTTTACCAGTTAGTCATTTTCATTTGTGCTATCACCTTTTGTATTTGATATTATGGTTATACCTGATTAAAGACTTTGATATAATTAGCAAGTAACTATTAACAGCGTGCATATCAGGTTATAACAAAATATAGCACCAAAGGTGAGAACCCTTAGCACTACTATACACTAGCAGCCTATTACAAAATGATTTTCAGACCAAAAGAAAATTATTGGCGACTCCTATTCAGGTATCAATATAACTCGAGCACTTAAACTGGTAGATGTAAATGCTGTCTTCATAAGTCATAAGAGGAGAAGCTAAACATGCAAGAGATACTCACAGGCATTAGTGAAATTCCATTCCAGCACTCAATTAACTTTCAGCATTAAGCAAAATCTACCATGGGCAGCAATAATTATTTGTTCACGTGACTAGGACATGATGATAGTTATCACAAAAACTAGTAGTACCTATTCAGAGCGGACAGCTTAGTGTTTTCTCAGAAATCAGCTTGAAATTTAAAAAAGTAGCACAATAAAAGGTCCTAAATTGTTGTTCTGAGTAAGTTCATACCTAAATCAATGGTTAATTGTCAGTAATCTCCACTATCAGAGTGCGACAGACAGATAGACAGACAGACAGACAGATAGACAAGACGACTACTATAACCCTCTCGTGCACACACGCTGAGGAGTGATTACATAAAGACTATGTTATCCAAACTGCACTTATATAACTTTTAAACTTCATTTTCACTCACCCAAATAGTATATAAATGTATATTTGCTTTAGTTCTATTTTAATATGACAACAACCTTAATGTGTGCATGTCTACCCATATGACAATATAGCATACCTTAATGAGAAAAGGCAAATCCATCCAGAATGTCTGGTTTGGGATAACATCATCGGAGGTCTTCCTTACTTTCAGAAAAATTATTCCTCCAATGCAATACACCAACAAAACTAGTAGCACGCTACAACACATGCATCACACATAGTTGCTGTTATCATTGCTGTAGTTGTTTGTTGTTGTTTTATCACTCACAACAGAATGAGAGTAACACCGATGATGCCCACTATTGATCCTTTACTACCATGTCTTAAACATCCTCCTGGACAGACTTGACAGGAAGTCAGATTGAATGCCTACACAACAAAGTACTAAGTAAACAACTCTTGTCAGTCTCTATCACACGCACACACACACACACACACACACACACACACACACACACATACACACACATACACACACAAATTGAGGGTTGATGCACTTAAAAATATGCACAACTTGAGACCATATATCATACTATGTCCTGAAAATTTATCAAGTCCTCCTCAGCATACAATATATTATTATATATATAAATGTATTTCTCTACATAGACTGCCTAAAAGTATCAAATTCAGGTTGTTCAACTAGATATTCATTTTCTTCTCATTATTTTTACTTACAAAACTGAGGGCTTGAGAGTAAGTTGGCGTCAGCTCATGATTCTCTGCTAATACGTTCTGGTCACAGTGTAAATTCACTGTAGTGCCGCCCCTATAATAATTAAAATGATTCAGTCGTTCTCGGCTGAAATAATTATAATAATTGCAAGTTTTCTCGTTCTAACAGCCAATATTGTCAATTAATTGGCTGTTAGAATGAGAAAATTTGCTATTATAATAATTAAAATATAAGTAAACTATGTAAATGTCTATCTAAACTTATTTAGTTTTATTTAGATGCCTGACACTTAATATTTCTTAGTTTAATAAATTCCTTTACTTTCCCCTTATTTCTAATCATCTCGAGCGTCCCACCTAATGCACTCTAATTGAGTAGGTGAAGTTTTCTGATGACAAACAAGGAATGGGTGACATGGATATGTCCCTCATCCCGAGGTAAAATGGCAAGTGTTGTATATATGCAGCTATCAGTACTCACACTACCACTGGGTTTGTGGTGGTATACTTGACTATGGGATTGGTAAAGGTGGTCAGCACTTCAGTGGCATTGTCTGCAATACTATAGCCAGATTTAGAGTCGTCTGTCCACTGGCAAATCTACAGATATACGGAATTAAAAAATCAGTTACAATTGTAGAATGAGTACGTGAGTCAGGGTATAGCTAAGCGTAGGGGGGAGGGGGGGGGGGAGGAAAGGAGAGGAGAGTGGAACATAATAGAATATTAAGCTGTGAACTTACATAAGCATCCACACATGTCCCTGTGGTGTACGCATAACAGGGATTGTATGAATAATAATGTAAGCCATTGGGATCTTTAACATCTTTGTACCTACAACATAACCAATGCATGCATATAGCTATCAATACAATTAAAAGAAAGTTGATTTTGGATATTATACCCTCTGGCAAGCTAAAGAGAGTTATAAATATTACTATGTTACAATAGCACTGGCTAACAGTTTGCAATTTACCAAGAAAGTGTTGTAGCTGTGCTTATAGACTTACATGGGCGTGCCATCAGTTTTTGCCAGAGGTCTGAGATCAATGATCCCCAGAGAAGTTTTGCACACACAAGAAGGAGCTCCAGGTACTGGCTCACACTCCTCACTGAAACAACCGCTCAGAAGACTTGCCACTAACAAGACACGCCAGACCAGCTGCATTCTCAGGCAAACCATTTCTTACTTGCAGATATGGAGACTGACCTATGCTAGTAAGCCTGTACAATGACTGTTGTCCTAATTTGCAATACTACTTGTGTACAATGAGGATCCAATGTCCCCCCATATAGGGAAATGCCTGGGCTGGCTGATGGAGTAGTAGATTCACATGCCATACAAAGAGAGTGGGAAAGTCTGTTTAGACAAACCAAGTTATTACTGGTCAGAGTGGTTTATGGGTAGCAGGCTGGCTTTTCCCCACCTAAATTAAATAGCTGTGTGTGTTTTGTGTGTGTGTTTGTTTGTGTGTTGTATTTTAATTGTTGCTTATACTCGTAGGTATGTGTTTGTAAGAAGTTGAAATAGAGGGTTTGAAAGTCTTTGGGAAATAGAGGGTTTGAAAGTCTTTGGGAATTACTGGTTTTAGCTAGCTAATAGTATAAATTAATAATAGTCAAATATAGAGCACAAGATCTTTAACTAAGTTACGTGAGATGCACCAGCTACTCTTCATTTTACTGGTACTATAGTCAATTCATCATAGTTCACAAGAATTCACCATGAACAACCACTATTGTAGTGAACTTTATTTATCATACTTCAAACAAAACTATCTAGATTACTAGACTTACTGACACACTAGACTTGCAACATTACATACCTAGACTTGCAAACATGCCTAGAATATTACATATGTAGACTTAAAAACATACCAGGTGATATACCTACATTTACTGACATATTTAGCTAGATTTTATCATACCTAGACTTGCACACATAGAAATATAAAATATAGAAGTATAGGTATGTATAAAATACATACCTATACTTACTAATATACCTAGACTTACTAACTTACCTAGATTAGCAAACACACCCAGACTTACTAATTTTAGAAGGTCGGAGCAACAAAGTGCTGCTAGTTTTCACTGGAATAATACCAACTGGTCAGATTTGAACTGAGCTGATGGAGCAGATAACTTATTCATACTGTAACTAAACATTGTCTTATAATAACCTTAAACACCTGTTCCAACCTGTGCATGGCGTATTAATTATCAGATGTAGCCACCTAATTTCCCAGGCGAGAAAATGGAAGCACCATTCATACACTTCCCATTGCCACTGGCCACCGGGTCAGCTGCCATTCATCTTTCCAGTGTCAAGTTAATGGTTATTCCAAGTGTCAGCAATCCTGCTTGGCTGGTATAATTTCATGACTTTCATTGAAATTGAAGTGTGGGTTTCGTACAATTGACCATTTGTATTAACGGGAGCTAAAGTTGATGTATATGTGATAATTAATTGCATGTGTGTCCTCTATTTGTTCTAAAAATGGTCACCATTATTATAATGCTAAGTAATGCACTGTGTTCAATGGAATAATAGCAGAACAAAATAAGACTATATAAAGCCAATGTGGTCACTACAAGTATTGTCAGTTGTTCAGCCATTTTTTTTACTTACATGCCATCTAAATGCTTAAGGATGCAAGTACTTTCTCAATATACTCACTGGTGTTCAAGGATGCAAGTACATTCTCAAACATACTCATTGGTGTTCAAGGATGCAAGTACATTCTCAAACATACTCATTGGTGTTCAAGGATGCAAGTACATTCTCAAACATACTCATTGGTGCTCAAGGATGCAAGTACATTCTCAAACATACTTGGCGGTGTTCAAGGATGCAAGTACATTCTCAATATACTCATTGGTGTTCAAGGATGCAAGTACATTCTCAACCATACTTGGCGGTGTTCAAGGATGCAAGTACATTCACACTTGGAATCTCACAAAGAAGTAATGAGTGGTCCACTAGATCAGTCTTTTAGATGGTTGGGTGAGATGAGAAGAGCACAATGTATTAGATTAAGAGAACATGAAACTAATTATCGCTGTTAATCAGCATCCAAATTGTGATGTTTTGCAGTAAAAAAAAAATAAAAAAAAAAAATAATAATAATAATAATAAAAAATAAATAAATAAAAGATACTCTATACTGTAGTTACAGTACTTCATAATCATAAATCTGGGCAATGTGAGAATGAGAAAGTTAATTAAAACTTAATAGAGAAAATATCACTAATGAAAAAAAGAGAGACAGAAGCAAGGACAAAGAAAAATACACAAAGAGCAAGAATGAAAATTTGCAGCCTACAATAATAATAATCATTATTGAATCAGAGAGGATGAGGAGATGACAGACATCTTAAGCCAAATAGACAAACAGGTTTCTATTGTCTTCATCTCTCTTCATGTATCTGTGTTCAATGAGCCACTCCATCTGCT
>WLWI01005187.1_pt1 | contig 10903 bp, 7 predicted proteins | sample 6701501 | NCBI WGS metagenome assembly WLWI01 (sample SAMN12718690, study PRJNA515312) | sponge metagenome | isolation source: marine sponge | host: Mycale hentscheli | place: New Zealand: South Island, Marlborough, Capsize Point | collected 2014-11-01
AAGATGCAAGCCGTCAGCTCACCAGCGGTAAAATTTTATAACACCCTTCAGCCTGCCCCCCCCTCCCCCCTCCACCACTCCCCCCCCCCCCCCCCCACCTCCCACTAATAAACAGATGTAAAATTATATAAGACTAATTCACTCTTTATACACAAGCCGTGAATAATTGTTTAATTGACTAACCATCTTAGGTGAAAGATCCCATCCAGTTTATTTTTTTGTTGTTTTTTTGTTTTTGTTTTTTGTTTTGTTTTTCTCAGATCTTATTAGTCCCTTCCTATGACATTATGTTTGATTCTGACTTATGACCATATTCTTTATAACAGAAATATTCAATTTATACAACAGAACTTCTACATAACGGGCATACTTTATTTTCCTAAAAAAAAATAGTGTCAAGATAATCAATATGAGTATTAAAAATGTAAAAGTATCACTTATTATGGCATTTTCACAAGCAGCATGCTATATAACAAATATTACTTAAGTGTGGGAGTGAGACAAAGCTAGCTAGTAGCTGGTGAAATTTTACAAAATGCTTCAATATCAGTATGAACATTAGCATGTCACCCACGCCATTTTAATTACTTGGAGGTGCAGTGAACTGGATGTTACTATGATAAACTTGATTGGCAGCTATTTTAATTAGAACTTCATATGTGACTCAATTCAGAACTCACTTCACTTAGTGCGCAATATATTAGAGACAAAATACATATTTTATGTTTTCAATTAGCCGTCAGCGTATGTGTCCTCTATTCTACTAATGTGCTTGCCCATGCTCTGAAGTTCAATGACAATTTTTAGCACTATTTATTGTGGGATATCTTGTTGAATGCAAGAGAAATGAAGCAAAGCACTAAAGGTCAGATAAGCTTGGGAGTTTATGTTTAAAAAACAGCTCAGAGAGCTGCTTAAACAGAAGGAAAAAGAACTGGTGAAGAGACAAAAAAAGGGGGGGGGGGAGGGAAGACAGGGCTTGAACATGAGCTAAAAAGCTGCTATTGTAGATCAGGTAGGATATGTAGCATTAAATACACACTAAAAGTAGGTAAAAATAGCCTTAACTTTTGCACTGTCAATAGTGCCATATGGCACACAACAGTTTGTTGGCAATTCTCTGATTTCTAAAAATCAATTATCCAATTAAAGGTTTGGTTGTTGTTTTTTTGTTTATACTTTTCTCTGACATAGTACTTTTTGTAATAAAAAAAAATCAGGATGAGAGCACTGGAATTTTGTTTTTAAATTATTATTTTTTAATATGGCTACTGGAACACTTAACAGTAAAATGCCTGCCCACCTGAAATTTTTTATCTTGCGGGGTTTAGAAGCTCAGAATCAATCAACTAGAAGAGCCGTGCACTCTGAGACTATCACAACGCGAGCTTCAGCTGGATGTTAGTAACAGTAAGTCCGAGTTTTAGTTCTTCTCTGTGCAAACTACTACTATACTTTTTTTTGCATAATACTAAATGGTTTGGTTTTACTTACTTACTTTTAAAATTTATCCTTTGCTAAATTTCTCTACAGAAAAGAAATTTAAAAAAATATTCAACTTTTTATGTTACTCAACTGGTCACCATAAGTATAACGATGAAAGGGTTAAGCACTTAAAAGTAAAATGATTTGTAATAGTTAGCTAAGGTATGGCAGTACTGAGGGTTCGCACCTCTGTGGTGTTTCATAAAAAGTAGTGATTAGCAAAAATGAAGCACTGAAAATATGAACCTTCAGCACCACAATACGCTAGCTAGCTATTATAATATCATTTCTCGGACCAAAAGAAAAATTGACTTGGCATATCAAGTTGATAGCTATGTAGCTTGCAAAGAATGAAAACAGTAGACGTAAATACTGCCATCACAAGAGAAGCGAAATAATGCAAGAGACACTCATTTTACAGGTAGTTTATCTGATTATTACAGGACTCAGGAAACCTCTAGTCTCACAAGCCAGATGTCTGTACGGGTGGTAGTGAGACTATGAAAAGCAAAACTTTCACAGGCAAGCAGGAAATTATTTGCACATGTAATTACGACATGACAATCAGGGCTATATAGGGGGTGCGAAATGCGAAAGCTATTTGGGGGGTCTGTAATTTTGTAGGTGATAATTACTCAAAGGGGGCAAATGTCCCCGTGCCCCCCACAAATAGACAATGGGGGGCATTACCCACAAAAGCTTATGATCATAATGGCCACAAAATAACTAGCTTTTGTAAAATTTTAAAAAAACTAAGACGAAACAAAAAATGTTGGCACATTAAAGAAACTTAGTTTGTTCAGTGCAACATTTTTATGTCGCTTTCATTTTCGAGAATACGCCATCTTCGAGATCTGCTGTTGTGTGACAGAATGATTGACTGACGGACACAAACACTGAGTACTATAACCCTCTCACCCAAGTGCATTGAGGGCTAAATAATAGTAACTGCTAAGATCTAAGCATATTCGCTATAAGACTATAGATTCTCTATAGATATAGCTCTCTTCTTTTCCTTTAACCCAACACCTTTAGCTTACTTCACTGAAATCAATGGGAACCATTTTCTACATTACTACTATCATCTTACTTGTAGCCATCTGTCCACACATGTTTGATGAAATTCATGATTGCAGGGTAGTACCTTGATTTCCTCACCATTGCAAAAGTCAGACAGACATACAGCACAGCTGTAAGAAAAAATATATATGTATATATATATATATGTATATAATACATTATTGTACACTAGTGGTGTGCGCTTAAGCACAAAATGGCGAGCAAGCCTCCCTAGTTAGGTTACATAAAACTATAATATTATGATTAATTTTAACTTCAAACGCCCCAGCTACTAAAAAAAAAAAACAGTCAAGCGTTTAAATTACGTATATATGGTAAAGAGATTTCAATAACCACTCTCCGCAACTGCTTGACCTAAAAACAAAGCAAAAATATAATAGTAGGCATTTCTAAGGATCGACTGCACAGGTTTGAACCTAACCCTATTATTAAGACATACTTAATGCTGGAGTAGCCACAAAAAAAAACACTGTAAGGTAGCTAATATATTTAGCTATTTGTTAGTTAAGAGTGGTCGCACATAGCAACGCACACTGCCTGTAGATCCGGACATTCATTTATTCCCCGCCAATACCCCACCATTCAATAATATGCGAGCAGAAACAATCGCGCAGTAGTAGCAGAAGTATACTTTGCGAAGTTGTGGTGTTTTAGTTTAGCTTCTTGTTGTCTCATAGCCATTTACAGCAACACTCCATACATCGTCTGAGCTCACACACAATGTGCACCAGGTTGCCTCTCCTCCTGTAGCTGTTCCGGGCTTTGTGCACCTAAACTCAAGCGGATGGCTCCAGCAGGCTCAATTTCTGAGAATCGAAGACTTCCCAAGCTGCACAGATCTAATACCTTCACCTCAGGCTATCTCCAAGAAACTGCTCTCTCTTCTGACTCTCTTGTTATTGTTGTATTGATGCTCTTGATATAGGTGGGCTCTTTTTAGAACCAATACAAACCAATTGGAAAAAAATTGCTCACATACTAGTAGTACGAGACATGGGGGCGTGGCTATTTCTTATGAATTGCGAGTGAAATTAAAGTTCCAAATTTTGTATCAGTTTTTCTTGGAATCTAATTATGAGAACGACAACTTTGTTTACACACAGGTAAACCTAAAAAAAAATGAACTGCACCACAACGTGAATTTTTTAATAAAGAAAAAATTGCGAATAAATCATAAAGCAATATGGAAATGGAAAAGAACTTTTTGGAGGGGTGCAGTAAGTTGGAGCTCCGCAATTTGGTGCATTATACTAGCCGAGCCGATACTGCACCAAATTGCGGAGCTCCAACTTACTGCACCCCTCCAAAAAAGTGCTACTAAGTTTTATAACCGGCCCCGATATTTCTTCCAGATTCGCTCTAAAATTAGTAAGTGGCGCCTTCAGCAGGTACTTTGTCCTTGTGTTGTAGTGGAGAAGCCCCTGGAAGTATACAATAGTAGTAATCGTGCATAGCAACCATCAACAAAAATTGCATAGGTGGTGTGCGGCCACCCCTAAATGTATACTTTGTGCTATTCTTTAGTTAAGCAGTATCTGTAATGCACAACACTTTCACACACACTTATTCACTGGACATACCAACACAAGACTTACCATTGTGGTTAGTTTATTGGACAATGGATTTTCAAGTAAGGAACAACACTGTTACGTAGCTGTATAACTATGACCAATAGTGCACAACTTAGCACCACCACTCATTTGTTACGAGTAACATGATTGAAATAGCACAAGGCGAAGCCGAGTGCTACTTCAATTGCTTTACAAGTGCTATTGATCCCTAATAGCACAGGTTACCCTTGGTATAACTAGGTAATAGTCGGCCAAGTTTGTTTGTTTGTTTTTTAATCATTCGCATTGTACCTACACTGTATCATTCACTCACAATCTCTATATTTCAGGATTAGCTTCCCCTGGAACTTCCTTTTCAACGTTACGGCTCCTCCTAATCTGTTGAAAAACATTCCGTCTAAATACGGGTAGAGCTTCTGTGGTAAAGAATGGCATTATCTTCAACTAGAAACTACTCAACTGTACACTTCCAAGGTTGACGCTGCATGCGTACGCACTTACCTGTACTATTTCACTTAGCTACCGTGGTATTTCACTTAGTTACGCACTATTTCACTTTCCCCGTGCGATTTCAATTGAACAGCAATTTTCCCATACATTTTTCAATGAGCCATTTACAAGCCGTACTATTAAAATAGAAAATGAATGCTGATAAGATAGTAAGTTTAACTGCATCCACAAAAGAAAATTCAAAGCGGTAAACAATTCAATTCCATTGGATGATACGGGCAGAGATTGATAAACCAGAGGATTCTGTTCGGTGAAATTTAGGACGGGGTCGACCACCGAACTAACACAAAAATGCCAGGGTCAAAGTACAAAATGATATACGCACGTCCAAACATATAAACAAACAAATATCCCCGATTTTCAAATTGTGCTACCCCAGATAGTGTCTCGCTTGCTTCGCTCGCTCACCACACTAATAATATGCTTGTGCACAATATGAGTGAGCCTGCCTAGTTAGGTTACATAAAGCTACAGCATTGTTACATAATTTTTTTTTTTGCTTAGTTTTTGCAAAACAGGACTGATAAATTCTTTATTTGAAGTGTTTAGTTTGTGCATAGGCTCACTCACCACTTGTGCTCAAGCACATCACTAGTATACACGTATAGGATTACTAGTATACACGTAGGATTACTAGTATACACGTAGGATTACACGTATAGGATTACTACAACAAAACTTCAATAAAAGCAACTCTTGTAAAATTTACACTTTGTTGTAGATACTGAAATATTTCTACATAGCTTATGTTATACATAATCTAAATTTCTATATACTAACATGCAATGGAAAATAAGCTCAGTTTGATTGTTTTACTTCTTAACTCCTTCCCATCTGATACCTGGTATTTTGATGAGGCTCCTCTGCAGTGAAGCTCTTCATTGGAAGCCTATCAATTTCTAAATAACAACAACAATAACAATAATAAGATAATAATAGTAATAATAGCAAATGTTTTCCTTCCAACAACAAATATGTTAATTAAAACTTAACCTGATATTTCGACTTCTTGCCGAAGTCCTCTTCAGGGGTCAACTGAGGTCAAACTCTCCATGGTGATGACTTCGGCAAGAAGTCAAAACGTCAGGTTAAGTTATAATTAACATACATGTATTGGCTGTAGAATTTGCTATTATTATAATTATTTCAGCTGAGAATGACTGACTCAATAATAAAAATAATAATAATAATAATAATATTAATAATAATAATAATAATAATAATAATAATAATAAATTTATATTCAATGAGGTTAGGTAGTAATTTTGGCAGCAAGTAGTACTGGAAATTTTAGTTCCACTAACAGTTATAGCACATTGTCAGAGTTGTTAATATCAAACATTAAATGATACCTGTCTGACTAAGCCCTCGCCGTCGTGATGTAGAAGCATTCAGCTGATCCATCACAGTCTAATGCAAGGAGATAACAATTATTGATATGATAAATATAAAAATATACAATAAATTTATAATAAATATGTATATTCTTTATTATTTGTACATCATCACAAGTATATAGTCAGTTACTAATTAATTTGTAATAACAAACTAATTATATAATAAAATTTAAAAAAACTTTTTCTAAATAAGAAGCATTTAAAACAAAGACAAAACGTGTGAATTTCACAACTACTAAATTAAATTCTATGATTAGTGCATCTGCTATTGCTTACAGCAAATCGAGTTGGTGTTGTCCTCATCACCACATGGCGTACCATATATCCATCGAGGGTCCAAAAGGTGAAGTCCCCCAAGCTAAACACTTGCTGTTGTTCAGTCAAAGGACCTTCTGTTGGGTCATGACTAATTGAAGCTCTTGACCTTATTGGTGACTCACTGGCTTGACCAACACCTATGCGAGCTTCTTCCTCCTCATCATCATCTTCTTCGGTCTCATCCTCAGATGATTCCAACATGTGAGCCCCCTCTTCCTCCTCAGTCTCATCCTCAGATGATTCAAACGTGTGAGTTTCCTCATCATCTCCTCCAGTCTCATCCTCCTCCTCATCTTCCTCCTCCTCCTCCTCCTCCTCTTCTTCAGCCTCATCCTCAGATGAGGCCAGCGTTGGCTCTTCAGCAACACTACGTACAATTGTACTTTATTATACTACATATTTATAAATGCATCACAGAATCACTTTTTATGGTACTATTGCCTTACCTATATATTATATTAAATGCTATCTAATTATGTCACCAAATTCCCATGACAAAGACCTATATATAACTTCCTTATATATATATTTTTTTAACTGTGCATTATTATCATGTAGAAATCATTATTTCATAAAGATTCATTCTTACTATGCAAATTTTATAGCTAGCTACTAAATAATACTTTAACTTCCGTAGCATCAATAAATAGATCATACATTTTGATTCCGTGGAGCCTTCATCGGTAACTTTTGAAAAGTCACTGATGAAGGCTCCATATGAACTTATTTATTATTGGTACTACAAAAATTATAAAATATTATTTAGTAGTTAGACTTTATTATCATGTAATAGAACAGTGATTATCAAATTTAAAGCCACAAAAGTAAGAGTATATAGCATATGAGATTTTACCTTTCAAATTCCACTTCCAGTCTGCCATTTTCATTTATTTCAACATTGTTGCCCATTCCCAAATCCGGGTCTTCCAATGTAGACATTACTACATTCTCACTACCTCCCCAGCTCTCATTCCTAGTTCTTTCAAACCTCCTTCTCAGGCTTCTCCTCATTCTCCTAGTAACCATTCTTGCTCTCCTGATGGTGAAGTTCCTCGCATTGGTTGGAGAGGAGGTCACATGATTATGTGAAGAGGTCATTGGTTGTCCAGAGCTAGGCCCATCCTCATGCCCACTATTGGCCCGGGGGATTTTCGACTGATGGTCACTATCCCCTGAATACGGATTTTGTCGCTTTGGGCGCCTCTCAGCCATTTACAGGCAGTTGAACAGCACTGGAAATAGAGCAATATCCAAGTAAAATAGCTTATTTAGCTAAGGGACTCACTTAGCTATAAAATATAAAGTTGGTCGCCAATAATATAGCTAGAAACATTTAATTATCAGTATAGCTATGTTTATCTCTGTGCTTAATTAGAGAAGAGACAAAAATATTTCAACAAACTGTGATATAGTTATGGCAGTAACTCACAATATTTTGCAATAAAAAAGTCTATGATAAGGATAACAATCGTCCTAAAAGAAACCACTTCTTCCCACAACCTAAGCGCACTGAAACAAAATTCAGCAGTAATCAAGCACTCAGACGCTAGCAGTTTGTGCAGAGGGCATGCCCCAACTATCAACGCTGAAGCTCCCAACGGGTAGGCCATTCAAAACCGTACAACGTATAATTTCTAGTATCCTCAGAGAGAGATATTGGAGGGGACAGTCTCGCTTTTTCCAGGAGCTAACCACTTATTTCTCTATTTTTCGCGCGCGCAACTCACGCGTAGTCGAGCTAGCGAGGGAAATGTGTCACGCTTGGTACTTTTGGTCACTTTACATTGCAAGTGACCAAAAGTACCAAGCGTGACACATTTCCCTCGCTAGCTCGACTACGCGTGAGTTGCGCGCGCGAAAAATATTTGAATTGTTATCCAGGGAGTAAGAACTGGCAATACTGGCAATACTGCTGTAGAGGAGGAGGCAATACTGCTGTAGAGGAGGGGGAGATTCACAGTAGTTTAAAATGTCTCTTTAATTTGTTATGAGAATTACACAGGACTCAACTTTAATTAGCTAGCCCTTCCAAAATTGAAAAACCCCAGCCACCTTTTGTATGTAAAATAGAACCTGTATAACATTCATTCGCAGCAAGTCCTATAGTATATATATAGAGAGAGAGAGAAAAGTGAGTTAATATATGCAAGCATGCAGCCTAGCTAGTAAATTGGTCCTGTTAGTCCAAAATAGCTTAATCAACTATACGGTTGCAGCTTAGGTTAGACGGCATCAAGGTAACTAGCTACTACTGCATAGTAGGAGATACACTTACTTTGTCATACAAAATCGACACAATATTCATAAATTTGATACGAAAATTATTTTCAGTGAATTACTTGCAAAAAAATTTGAAAATGAATAAAAGATGCTAGCTGTTATAAAACAGATTTTTGGAATGCAGAGAGGATTTGTTTTATTGTTCTGTCTAGCCATGTCTCGCCTGAAGGGTAAAATCCTTCCAAGTATCCAAAATGACCTCCATGCGTCGTCAGCACCATGGCAGTCAGTGGATTGCACTTAAACTCTTCCACTGGTAGACCTGTTGATGTAAAACAACAACAACAACAACAACAACAACAACGACGACCATAAAAATAGCATGAAGAAGAAAAACTCATCAACAATATTACAACCAGCAATAATACAATACAACAACAAAAATAATAATAATAATAAATAATAATAATAAACAATATTAACTAACAATTAAATAACTAAGTGTACGAATCCTCAGCATTACTGTACTCTAGCTAGCTATAATAAAAATCATTTCTCAGACCAAAATAATGATTTGTACCTAACAAGGTATCTTGTGCAATGAAATAAGTACTCTTTGTAAGAGAAATTAGATGTGCAAGGGAACACTTACTGAAAATTTCAATGCAGAACTCCAAATACAACACTCGGTAAACTAAGGGGCATCACACAAAAGCTAGTACCTACACGGAGCTGACTGCTTCACTTCTTCTCAAAATTCGACCCAAAATTAAAAAGTAGCACAATAAAAGGACCTAAATCATCGTTCTGAGTACCTTCATCTCTTATTCAATAGTTAAATTGTGAGTAATCTCCAAATCAGAGGTGATAGACAGACAAGCTGACAAACAGACAAATAAACAGGACCTCCTATAGCCCTCTCGCACATGAGCACTGAGTGTTAATTAGAATAGGCATGTCTTTAAATCAATATAATAATACACATGAGACACATACATGGATTCTGGCAAATCACGTACTATTTCTGGGGACAAAAGGATCGTCTGCAGCAGCCACACAAACAAGGGGAGTCTTTATCTTGTTCACTTTGTCCTTACTGTGGCAGTCTGCGTAGTAATCGTCCAGGGAAGCGTAGCCAAACAGAGGAACTGTGACTTGAGCATGTACATCAGACACCACCTTAGCCTGCCAGTCAAGGAACCAGGCACAATACAATGATAAGATGTGAAACAGAAACTGCTGTATTCAGGTGTGTTGTTATTGTTGTAGTAATATTTGCACAAGAATGGCTAATACATAATAATCTGGTAAGGCTAGATAGGCACTAGTGTGCTATGCTACTAGCCTATATAATAATACTACTATTAAGAGAGATCGCAATGTTGATTACTACGTATTTATTATTGGGCAAGTGAAGTGAACCCATCACGAACGAGTTACAATTAAGATTTTGGTATATATGTCCGTATGTGTGTATATGGCCAAAGTTGGATGCTACTTTATAACATAAACATTAGCGCAGGCACTAGAAGTTTATTAATCAGGAGAATAGACTCTCAGAAAAAACAAACGGTAAAAGCTACAGAGAATGAAGAGAAGAGACATTGGCAGTTAGGTCCTATAAACTCAGCAGAGTTCATTTTCTATTCGAATTAGTAGCGGTGATAGTTATCTTGCAAGCTTTTTATCATAGCTATACGCCATACACAACAGAATTGTTCTTACTTAAATATCCATTTCCAATAGTCAAGCCACAAAGAAAATACAATGTAATGATTGCTACTAGAGCTTTGGTCCACTAGAACATTTTAAACAGAGTGTACTTTTGGAAGGCGGCTAGCTTGTTTGGTGATACCCATATCATCCAAGGGAATTTAATTATTTTGCTCCTCTTTGAATGTTGTCTCTGACATGATTTGAGTGTTGTTTAACACAGTTAGGTCTTGCAGGCTTAGCGGAGTTCACTTCTATTCAAATTAGTGGTATTGGAAAATTCATCCAATAGTCGAGTCATGAAGAGAATACAATGTATGTATCCGGTGAACAAGTGTGAGTGTAAAAGAGGCGTGTGTTGCTAAAGAATAGCACACAATATCTAAAAGCAAGCCACAAGTATTATTAGCTGTTAGAATTTAAATATCTGCTTGTTTCAGCTTGCTCGCTCGCCATTAGTGCTAAGCACATCAAGAGTTATTACTAGTGGTGTGCTAGAGCACAAATGGCGAGCGAGCCTTAAACTACACTATTGTTAAATTTGATTTTAACAACTAACACTCAAGCTACTAAAATAAAGTCAAGTTATTAAATTACGTATGCGGTAAA
>WLWI01005189.1_pt1 | contig 10900 bp, 12 predicted proteins | sample 6701501 | NCBI WGS metagenome assembly WLWI01 (sample SAMN12718690, study PRJNA515312) | sponge metagenome | isolation source: marine sponge | host: Mycale hentscheli | place: New Zealand: South Island, Marlborough, Capsize Point | collected 2014-11-01
ACATGCTATTGAAATCAGACTCCAATGAAAATATTATCAAAGCACTGACTTCTAAAAAGTGTGAGTTATCTGATAGCTCAATGACAAGCAAACTGTGGCTGAATTACCAGCAAATGTTGGGAGTTGCTCAGCAGCTCATCAGAGCTGATCGCACAGGGCCATGGAAAATGCACCTTCATGCTATAGCTCAGTGCTTACCTATTTTTGCTGTTGCAGGGCATGCCAATTATCTGAAATCTGCATATCTGTACATCCAGAAAATGGTGAGGTTAGAAAATGAAAATCCTGTAGTTTTCCAAAAATTCATGGATGGTAGGCTCTGACTTGGTCATTGAGCAGACACTGATGCGGTCCCTAAAAAGTACAGGTGGGTTGACTAGAGGAAGTGGTATGACTGAACACCAAAGAGACGTTTGGACAATGTCTGCTCCCATATCATCTGCCTACAACTATGCCATGCAGGAGTTCAGTAACACAGTGTACACTACAAGTGAACAACACAAGGAAGCAACTCTGTCACAAATGGAGAGAGATAGAGAAGACTCCACAACACTTGCAACCAAGCTGGAACAACATTCTCCCTTCTCTAAGGAGACTACCTTGCAAAACATTGTCACAGGAATAATGTAAATATTTATTTCATTGTTGGGGGGGAAGGGGGGGGGGGAGAAGTCAATGTTTGCACTATGAAGAGAACAACAACAAGAACCCCTGGAATGGTTGCTGACTTGTTTTGGCTTGGCTGCTCCCTTGTGACATTCCTCTACAGCTCAGCAGGTTTACATAGTTATGAAACTTTGATGGGTACAGTAGAGGACCAACTACAAAGGACAATGCACATCAGCGTCGAAAAACCCAAATTACAAATAAGGTCAACATATCAGATGCAACAAAATTCGTTGGGAAAAAGGACAATTTCCTTGCCAATAATTCAAACAAACAGGCCCTTATATACCTGATTGGGGACCACTTGCGACAGAAAGGCTGCCATGTTATCCATGCAGAGGGAGATGCAGATGTAGACATTGTAAAAGCAGCCATTACAATGTCATCATACAAGTCAACAACCCTCATTGGAGAAGACACAGATCTGTTGGTCTTGCTACTGTATCTTGCAGCAAAAGACTGCAAGAATCTTTATTTTCGGCCTGACAAACACAAACAAAAATGCATTAATGTGTATAACATCAAAGTTCTGAAGCAGTTACTTGGTGATGGTGTGTGCTCTGATATGTTGTTTTCCCATGCATTCTCTGGTTACGACACTACTTCAAGAATATTTGGGGTTGGTAAGAAAACTGTCTTCCAAAAACTCGTTAATGACAATTCTAGCTTGCAGGCCTGTGCAAAGGTATTTTGTTTACCAAAGGCAGGCCAAGCTACTATTGAAAGTATTGGCTGCAAAGCAATGGTCTCCTTATTTAATGGGATGCAATCAGACAGCCTAGAGTCATTGCGCTATAGCTTCCTATGCAAGAAAGTAGCCACAGCAAAGAGCTTTGTCAAACCTGAAAGACTGCCGCCAACAACTTCGGCCACAAACCTTCACTCTCGGCGGACTTATTTACAAGTCATGCAATGGATCGGCATGAATGAAGGCATGGATCCTACTGAATGGGGCTGGGATGTACAAGGAGACAAACTTGTTCCACTCATGATGGACAAAAGTCCTGCGCCTGAAACACTCCTTAAAATGATTCGATGTACCTGCATATCAGGATGCAGCACACTAAGGTGTAGCTGCAAGAAACATGGGCTAGAATGCACCTCAGCATGTGGGCAGTGCCAAAATGGAAACTGCAACAATATTATTATGAACTTAGTTTTTGATGATGACGAAATTGATCACTAAATTGATGCCACAATAATTGTTTGTAACATTATGGCCATCTTTGTTCATCCATTAGCAAATATAAATATTATCACTGTACATTTGTGCTTAACAAAGATGAGAAATTGCTCAGTTCGAAAGAAAAGTGTTGATTATTAGTCCTTTTGATTAATATTGGCGGCCATTTTTTTGTTTTTCACATTTATACCCTTTCTGGTGGTGCAATTTCTGGCAACTTTTGATATAGTCTTCTCCAAACCTTATGCAACAGAAAGACATCAAAAAACGTTTTCTTGCAATTTTTTTGGGGTCATGCATCATTTTGACCCTACTAATAGACCCTCATCCGAAAACTATGGGATCACCAGACTGCGTCTGATTAATGAAATGATCAAGTTGCAAAATTAGCTGAAAATGTGTACAGAAAATTATAATTATTTCCTCAACTGCCGACATCATATCTTCAGCTTCTTTCTTCCACTCTTTTGTACGAGAATCAAAGTTTTTTCCACATTCCACCACAAGTTTGATACAACTTGAGTGGGATAAACATATCCCAGTTTTTTGTAATTTTTGAAAAACCTGTGTAGTAAAAATACAATATCTGTAGGATATTGAGCATAAGGGTGTACTTACTTGTTTGCTAGCATGTCCTACATAAAGAACAAGAGAAAATATCCTCTGCAGCAAGCAAACTTCTGGCCGGTGATGCTTGCAAAAAATGGAAACAACCACAGCAATCAATTCTTTGGTATTAACTCTTGGACCCTTTATTTTCAAGCACGCTTGAAGTAAGGAATATAATGTAGGAGCATTAATTTCAGTTTCTTCATGAATTTTTTCCATGATTTTCTCCATATTCTGGTAACAGGTTACATCTTTCTACTTCATGATTGAATTAAAATCATCGGAACACAGCTTTACTACCTCAGTGTGCACAATTTCTCCAATAACTTTCAATATTGTTGCTCTGGTTCGGCTATTTCTCTTGATAGCATGAATTGCAAATGAGTCAAAACTTGACCTAAATAACGGTCTGCACAAGCGCCTGCGGTTTGGAGTAAGCCTGAATGATCTAATCCTTGACTTGTAGTGCACCTTTGCCTAATTCAGATAATTATTAAATTAGAAATACTTGGACTATAAATAGTAGAAAACAACAACAACAACTTACAGTAACTTCTGGAGAACCAGATGCACTGTGTTGAACTTGAGAAGTTCCAGCACAAGCCCCTGAGGAAGATGCCAGGAGAGTTTCTAAGGAATCTGATCTCCTCAGCAAAGAAAGCAATTCTTCCTTTTTCTCTTTAAGTTTTTTCAACTTCTCAGCACACTTTCTACACAAGTAATTCAATTTTTCCACATCTAATTCCATATCCAACTCAGCTATCAAGGAAATGAGAACATTCTGGTATCCAGACTTCGACAAAATCCTCCTACTCTTCTTCTCCTCTCCCTGTGACAAATCGGCTTCACAACTAGTACAGCTTTCCATCACATAACGTATTCCAGAAACATAGTACCGCAATGCAGTGAATCATACATGCAGTGAATAATACATTGCGCGCGATTCTACTTACTGCGCTAATTGCATTCCATTGGAACAACTCGACATATAAGCGGACACCAGACCCTTTCCCCGCGCAGCGGTTGGGTAAAGGGTCTGGCTACGCGGGACTAAGCGTTTCTCTGCTGTGTTAATCTAAATAATGGTAGATCACTTAAATTATATTTACTTTACTATATTAACAGTAGGTAAGTTTTAGTGACTTTTTTATGGTTATAACACTAAGTTCATTAAAATTACTATTTGAATGGAACACTAATTATTTGCTCATTTAGTTAACTTGTGTATTTAAATGGACTTTCATGCTTTGAGCAGAATAACATTATTAATTTTAGTTGTAAAACAATTTTTTTAATGAGTGGTAATTTAAGGAAAACTACATGGCAACAATAATTACCACCTATCATAGTAGTATTTGTTTAACAGGTGATTTTTTATCTAACTTAATAAGATCAAATAATGCTAGAAATTAATTTTTACTTAGAGCGAAGTTAAATTCTTCCTCTAAATATTAGATGGATTCAGCTCTCTCATTGAAGTACCTTGTAGCGAGAAGTCTAAACTATACTCTGTTGATAGGTTAGGTACACTTGCCAGTGCTATGAAAGGAACATGGCTAGACTTACAGAGCTTCCCTCACTCAGCCTATAATTATGTGACCAACAATATTAATACCACTGAACTAGGAACCATTCTTCTTCCTCTTATGAAATTATAGTTATGAGAAGATCAGTTAAAGCTATTAAAAGGAATGGCTAGCATTTTTTTGTCGCTGTTGTTGTTTTATTAGTGCTCTTCATAGGTAATAATAGTATATAAGAATACTTGTAAATGAATGCTTAAAGTGCACCTTGATTAGTGCCAAACAATTGTAACATAATTAAAATGACTTTATACATATATACTTATTGTAAACTTAATTATAGGTATAGTAAATACACAAAGAGAACCACCCTATCTGTTTCCACAGATAGAAGTTGCATATGTTGGGGATAGTGTGTCTTTTATATGTTTCAGTGACAGACCTCCAACTTGGAGTAGACATTTTGTAACTGATTTTGTTCCAACAAGAACAGAGTTGTACACTGGAGAGCACCAAATTATTCAACTGAAAAATCTCGAAAATAGTGATAGAGGAACATACATTTGTGAAGGAGAAATTGATGATCATGAGATTACAACAAGATCGAATTTATTTGTTGGAGGTAATCTTAACTTAACTTAATAATAGTCTTGAAACGTAATTTGAACCCGTATAGCTTTATGTGGTTAACTCTCAGCGCTCATGCGGCAGAGGGTTACAGTAGTCAGTCATTATCGGCACGCGCGAGATGTCCGACTTTTATGCCTTGAAAGGAGAGGAACTCCCACTAGCTGACTATTTAAGTCCCTTTTATTTGCCACTTGTAGTTCCTGGTTTAACTTCTTTCTCTGGTGTTGGAAAGTCTCAGCTGCTGGGGTTGGGCTTGTTTCATCAACTGTAAGTATGCCTGCTCTCCAAAAAATATTCCCCCTAAGTATTTGTGTAGTGTGCATGTCAGAAAGTCTATGTCATTGTGGCTATATTTTTCTACCATAACAAGATTAAGACTAAAGCCAGATAATGCCATGAAGTCCTCAGAAAATCGTATATAAAACAACTGTAGAAAGTATGGATCAGTCACAGGTGTGTATTAGGGTTGCTTCTATACGTTGATGCCCATAACAAAGCCCTAAAATGCCTGAAGAATCCCTGAGAGGCAAGCCGGCCAACTTAAAAGCCCTAGCTAGACGAGTTAAAATTTATACTCAAAATAGAACAAAACTATTACTGTTATAAGCTGAAAATTTTCAACAAGAGTGACTTCTTTTGCAGTTATTCAATTTTGTAACTAATACTGAGGGTTTGCACTCTTCATGTTCTAGTTCTATTTTTTCCTGCAAAATATTAGTCTTTCACAGGCTATTTCGAACAAATTATAAAATTTCACTACGGATCAAACCCGAGGCCACTCCCCTTGAAGCACCCTTGCTTTCTAACCACCAAACTGTGTCAACCAATGGGCAACCAACTTTCATATTTTTGTATTTATTAATGTAAAGGGTATAACTAGCTATTGGCTACCAAACTCTTTTGCTGTAAAAGAAAGACAATACTTCCAATTAATATACAACGGCTGAGAGAAAAACTGTGAATGGATAAAATTGCATTAGAACTACAATTACATGTACATTTTTGTTTGGGCCTCCCTTCTACATGTAAAAATATTCATAATAAATTATTTGCACCACTTTTTAAGTTTGTGTGTACAAATTATGTTTTTAATTGATTGCTGTATAATGTTGTGTTGCAGCTCCGCGGAAGGCTATAATGCAAAGTTCTCCACATGAAGTCATTTACGGGGAATGGTTGCATTTAGAATGTTCCCAGGGTGCTGCTCAAGTAAAATGGTTCTTTAAAAAGAATCGTGCCAAGAATGGGGTACGCTATATAGGTAACAAACATATTTATGAGGTAAAAAACATAGATTGGAGTTATTCTGGGTTTTATTATTGCTATGGAAGTAGTACCAAAGATGGATTTTCCTTCCTGGATGAAATTTATGTGGTAGTTCGTACGTAAAATTTTTAATGATATTATTATAACACACTAAACAGAAAACGTGTTAATAATCGGCTTAAAAAATATATCAGCCATAATTATATACAAATTTTATGTACAAAAATCAGATGTTAGTAAGGCTTATGTTGTCAATTTTTCAACAATATGGAATGATGGTGTATGTTGTCATAGCTCATTGATAGAGGGAAGTCTGGTGCTACAATCAAGTGGGCCTTGGTGGATGATATGAAGGGAGTGGTGGATGATATGGAGGGGGAGTGGTGGTTCAAACCCCAGTCTCAACCAGGCATTTTTTTTAATTAATTCTGTATTATTTAAAAAAGCCTGTGAAAGACGGGGAATACATAATTTGAGTAAAAGCAGGCTGAGAAAAAAAATGAGGTGTGTGATTACATCTTGAAGATGTAGATAAGTATAAGTATTTCAAACAGCACTTCCACAGTCTACGGAGGCAAGTAGTGCATAATAAGTACAGCTGAAACTTTGTTCAATTTATATGGGTTAGAAAAATGAGGGTATTAAACAATTGACACAATGTACTTTGATCTCAAACATTCATGTACTTTGCACTGTGGTTCACTAAATCAATGTTTGATATAAATGGATATCATTATATATAAGTGTATTTCACACGAATGATATATGATATTATGTAGAAGCACGACCACAGCCACTAAAGACAGAAAGAAGTAATAATTGTTTAGTAACACGTTCTAATTATGGTTATTATTGTTCTCTCGTGATAATGCAGAACCAGAATATCATATAACTTATCCTGGAGGCTCACTAGAAATGACATGTGAAAGTGATACTGACCCAATCTGGAAAGACGACAAAAGGAAACACTTTCCACATACAACTCTAGTACCATACTCTAATAAACAAATGACAATTAGTATAGAAGATGCAAAAGTCAGGGACACGGGCTACTATTTTTGTCATGGACAGAAAAACAATGTTGATTTCAGGTTACCACATGTGATCATTGTCGCAGGTTCAAAAGTTCCTTGCTTTGTTTTTTTAGTGTTTCATTTGATTATATGCCACTTACCTAGATAAAAAAGAAGATCTAATTATGACACAGCCACAAATAACGGTGACAAAAGGATATTTATTAAGTTTAAAATGCAACAGTGATGACAACTTAGCAGATTTTTTCTTCAAAGGGTCTATAATTCCAAAGGAACGTATTCATTATGTTCAGTCAGGAATTATTCATGTTATTGATAATGTTGTCTTATCTGACAGTGGTAGATATTGGTGCTACTCTAGAGGAAATCAGGGGGAAAATTTCTTGGATCATATAGACGTTGCAGTTAGTAAGTGTTAAGAATAGTAGGAATGTCTGGTAACCCCCTACCTTAGTTTCAAAAACTTTTACAACAATCTTTAAGTCAATAAGTTTATTGTCAATAAAATCCTGTCATTTTACTCTTACCTAACATTTCCATACTAAATTATTTGTTATCATTGGTTAGCTGAATGCTCCTTTAAAGTATCATTATAAAAATGTGTGCTGCCATTCAATCCTTATTATATTTATTCCACCCTAGATATCTTCACAATAATATTTTTAGGTTTGTGACCCGTGAGATATCCCATGATATCTCATGGTGTTGTTATCTCATGGCTGTACTGAGCAAGCTCAGTACCAGAGTAGGCTTGGGTTTTTACAGCTACCTTTACTCTGGTGGAGCCTACTCAGCCAGGTTAGAGCAGCTGCTATAATACCAGCTGGGGTTGTGGGGAGCCCCTAGTGAGTTTTCACTAACTTTACACCATGAGTTACCAAAAAAGTACTTCAGTGAAGATATCTAGTGTGGAGTAAACCACTTATTACACTCTGTCAGTGTGATATGGCGAGATATTTCACTCTCAGGCTTTATTATCTCACAGTCACATACAAACAAAATCATTGTGAAGACATCTATAATAGAATAAATATATGGACTTGCTCAATACAGCAATAAAGCAATAAAACTTAAAAAGGTAACCTTGTGTGATCAATTGTAGTATCTCACATTAATAATTATACATAATAATATATAATTATATTTAAGTAATTATTCTTATTATATAATAATAATTTATTATTATATTAATATATTATGTAGCTAAGTAATTATTCTTATTTACACTATATTCATTGTGTGATTATTTACATTTTCCTTCAACACCTAATGAAATCTTTCTCTACTTCTGTCAGAATGTAAAAAATTTACTTACAATTTTCCAGCCTCTAAAAAAAATACTTTTAATTCTTGTGTATTGTTAAGTTCAAGCATGGGGGCATATAGAAAACGCTTTCCATGAAGCTCCATAGCATTTCACTCAGTTTTAATGAGTAGATAAATTTAAAATTGAAGGTACAACCACTTAAAATAGTTCATTGCATTAAATGATAGGGGCATATTGTTATGAATTTTTTCTAAAAATTATTTCATTATCACATCTGTAATCTAAATAAAATTAAAATTTGATTTTAAATGAAAGTGGTATAATTTTTGATGTTTTTATAGTTTCTGATAAAAAGGTGAAGTTTGCTGAATATAATACTGTCAAAGACTACATTCCTGTAAGTGGAAACGACCTTAATAATTTTGCCAGGAGTTTAAATTGTCATATCTTTATCAAGTACTGTATATTATTGTTTAAAATGTCAAATATTAATTTCACTGTTTTCAGTCCAATTGAAGTGTTTGTTAAACTCAACTCTGAAAAAGTATAACACAATTTTCACTGTTTCAGCAATTTTAGGTACTTTCAACTATTTAAGTTAGCAAGGTTTTATATAATTTCTTTGTTTTATTGGTATTGATAGCAAAATTTATAAAAAATAATACTATGACCAGCTTGAAATTTATGGCCCTTAAAAAGATGGTTGGATCAGTTTATTGAACTAGCTACTAGACATGGCTTTCTACTTGCTCTAAATATTCAATGCAAATATAATTATATTATATAATGTAACAAAAAGGCACTTAAAACATAGTCAACTTGTCAAGTATAATATCTGGAGTGCTACAGATGTGACATCAAATTTCTTTGGAATTCTGAATTTTAGTTATAATTGCCATAGATCCCCTTTCTCCATTTAAATTATTAAGAAAAATATAATTAATAATTTTATGTCTAGACTAAAGCATTAGTAGCTGTAATAATGTTATTTGATTATTCCAATAATAATAATATTTCACAATTTCTTTTTGGCCTTGTTTCACTCATTACATGTATTCTCTTCCACATTATTTTGCATTTATAGGAACCAATACAAGATGAGAGATGGAGAAGAAGGAAAAAACCTTCAAAGCTTAAAAAAATCAAATCTTTATTTAAAAAAAAGAAACCAAAATCAGGTATGCTCAGGACAAATAATTAAAAATTTAATCTTAATTTTTTTGTTTTATTTTTTATACTGATCTATTACAAGAATAATTTAACTAGTTTCAGTGAAACTATAATTCAAAAAAAAAAATTAAATTTTGTCAATGTTGCTAACTCTATTATCAATAAATAATACAAATGTTTTCAGGTAAATTGATAACAGCTGTTGTTAATACAGTAGACCCTCAGTTATCCGAACCCGTTAATCCGAACTCTCGCTAATCCGAACACCATTTTGGGGGAAATTATAAGGATTAAATAGATAAGAGATTAGACCCCATTCAAAATGACTTATTTCGAATATCCGAACATTTCAAATATCCGAACAACCCTCGGTCCTGAGGTGTTCGGATAATTGAGGGTCTACTGTATGTACAGCATTGTTGATATTATTTGAAATAGGTATTAATGAATTAATATACCATAACACTGTTGTAAATAGTGATATGAACTCATCCTTTCCTGAAATCATTATTTTATCAATGGCATATCATTATTATTGTTAATTAGTAACATTATTTACTTACTATGCTCAAATTGATTACTAAACTGTAAAAAAGGTCATATTATATAGAATTGTACTATAATAGTACTCTACTATTTGAGGGTTACTTTGAGCTATATATATTGCTATTTGTTCATTTGATAATTCTCCTATTGGCCAGTACAAATAAAGTATTCAAAACTACAAAAGATAAGTTAGTTATACCTTGTTAGTATACCGAACCATAAAATATAAATGCAAGAAAAATAAATTGTCTTTGATAATTCAAACAAGCAGTCTATTTGTGACCGTCTACGGGAAAACCCGGGCACAACGCGGCGTGCGTAATATCGAGAAAAGATCGATCAATTTCTTAAAAATGTATTGTTTTAAGCCGACGGAAGGGAACGGTTAGGTCTATTATAGCGGGAACGACTTAAGCTACGACGATAAAACTTGGAGAGCTCAATATCTGGACGCCACAACTCCGTAAGTGCAAAAAAAAAAATTTCGAAGGGTGCCGCGTTGTGCCTGGTTTTCCTATAGACGGTCACATTTTGTTAATGCAAAAAAGTTCTCTTTTTCTTATAATGGAAGAAAGCACAATCCTTTTGTATAAACATCATGAAGTAGTAAATATATTATAGTAAGTCCAAGTTGAGTTGACACGACCATAAGCGTGGTAAACAAGATATGCACTTGGTATGAAAAACGGAAGCAATTTAGTCAAGTGAACTAATTGCAATTGACGAGCGAGTAAATCAACCTTCAAGTAAAAGGAGCGGCTACTCTGGTGCGCATTATTATGGTTCTAAATAGTTATTTTCCAGGTTGTTCTGTTCATAGGTACCACCTAGAGAGAGGAACGTGAATGAGTGAAATTAACGCCAACAGTAGGCTAAGGCTTAAGGGTGCTCAAACACTCTTTGAGCGGGAAACACCCGCCAAATAGGCCACGGTTGCTAGGGCCTGTTAAACTTACTTCTGCTTTTCCCCCGAATTATATTATTTATGCAGGCCAGCAAGCACTGC
>WLWI01005191.1_pt1 | contig 10899 bp, 7 predicted proteins | sample 6701501 | NCBI WGS metagenome assembly WLWI01 (sample SAMN12718690, study PRJNA515312) | sponge metagenome | isolation source: marine sponge | host: Mycale hentscheli | place: New Zealand: South Island, Marlborough, Capsize Point | collected 2014-11-01
AAATTAGCCTAAGGGGACGCAATAACACTTGTTAGAATGCCCAAGGGGACGCAATATGGGAAAATATTGGGGTAGTTTCATTTGTATTAATCTCTATGGGAGTACTTGAGTTCAGTACATGATAATATAGTACTTATTGCATGAGTCAGAGTGTGATAATGGTGTAAGTACTTCATGAGCAGGCTAGTTTATTTCATGAGCCAGAGGCGAGTGAAAATGAAGCCTGAGAGTAAAATATTGTGCCATATTACTCTGCCAGAGTGTAATAAGTGGTCTATTCCACACTAGATATCTGCGCTGCAGTAGTTTGTACTAAGGTTGGTAACTATGGTATAAAGTTTGGTTGTAAAACTCTTTAGGGGCTCCCCAATTCCCAGCTTATATTTTAGCAGCTGCAATAACCCCTTTGGTTCCTTAAAATCGAGTTGTATCAGCAATGATAATGACAAAGCAAAGAACAAAAGAATGATAGACACATTCTCTAAAAGACTAATAGTATTGAACCTACAATATAAATTACATTAGCACATCAAAATTACGTAGAATTTTAAACTGAAGATATCTAGGATTGATTATAGTAAGGATGAATTTGTTTATAATCTACATTATTCTCTAAATGAATTTAACTTTTTAGCATTGTAAATTCACACTTTATTAAAACCCTCAGCACCCATCTGTGAGAGGGTCATTCATTCATTCATTCATTCATTCATTCATTCATTCATTCATTCATTCACTCTGTCAACAGCGGCTCTTTAATTTGCCACTTTTTAAAATTTTGGCTTAGTTTTAGAGAAAATGAGAGAAAAGGCAGACTACGATGAGTGCTGCTATACGGCCACACCCTTTCAATCTTTAGCTGCCATTTAAAATCACGCACGCTCATGTGAGCATACAAATTTTACTGCCGGTTCAGATTTGTTGCTTGCATGCTGAAGTTCTGGTGCTTAACTTCTTTCCGGTGTTGGGAAGTCTCTGCTGCTGGAGGTGTGCACCTGTAAGTATGCCTGCTCTCCAACAAAATGTGCCCTAAGTGTTTGTGTAGTGTGCATGTCAGAAAGTTGAATATTTTTGTGGTTTTTTTCCCCTACCAAGACAAGGTATGCTAAAGCCAAAGAATGCAATGTAGTCATCAGAAAGTCGTAAAAACTATAATATTGCTGAGTAATAAGCTGGTAAAACAGCTTTAGAAAATATGGATCAGTCCCAGGTATGTATAAGGGCTTCTAAACATTTATGCCCATAAAAAAAACCCTTGGAATGCCTGAAGAATCCCAGAGATGCAAGCAGGCCAATTTAAAAGACCCTAGCTAGACAATTTAAAATATATATTTTTAGTTAGAACAAAAGTATTACTGTTATGAGCTGAAGAACTTGGTAATTCAACAATAGGGACTTCTTTTGCAAATTATTGCATTTTTAACTAACACTGAGGGTTTGCATTCTTAGTGCTCTAGTTTATTCTATTGTTGTTGTTGCTTTTGTTGTTGTTGTTGTTTTCAATAGGGAAAAAGTGTTAAGAAAGTTGTTTTTATGCTCTTCTTCCAAGGAGATGCGCTAAAAAGTCGAGTGAAGAAAATTTGTGAAGGGTTCAGAGCCACTCTCTATCAGTGTCCCAACACAGCTGCAGAGCGCCAGGAAATAACAAAGGCCGTGAACCAACGCATTAGTGAAATAAATAATGTGTTGGCGAAGAGCGAGGATCAGTGCAAGGATCAGTTGAATAAAATAGCAAGTGAATTGCATAAATGGCGAACAAAGGTAAGAAACGTTATATAAATTTAGCTTAACTACTTGATATGAGAGGAATAGGAAATCAGTTTGAAACTAAAATCCTTTACATGGATTATTGTTACTTATAATGTTCAGATGAGCTTATATGTGGACCGATAGATGCCAGATAAGAGGGCCAATTAATGTAATTAAACATTGAACTGATATTATTTGACTGCTCAAGGCTAGCTTGAGTAGACAAATCCTAAATTACCATGAAGATGTACCTAGTTGAGGACCATAGTAATTAAGAAAAAGTGTAACATGGAATTGTTAATTATGTCATAATTAATGCTTAATAATAATTACTACACACCTTCACATTGAAATACTACAATAGAATACCTACATTATTTGTACCCATTCATTTTATCTACTATGTTAATACTTATAATTGAACATAATAATCTTATTTTTAACATAATTATTTTTAGTAATTCAATATTTTTAGCGTAGCTAGTAGCATTAAAATTTTTGATATAATATTCAATTGTGAATATTATATCAAAAATTTTAATGCTAGCTAAGCTATTACAAGAAATAGAGTAGCAATGAAAATCTACGACACAATTATTAATTATTTTTTTAACATAATAATCTTATATTTTTTATTTTCAGTTGTTTTCATTGTTCAACTGATGAAGATCCTACGGGATTGAAATGTCTTGATAAAATTAAACTTCAATACTACGACAAGTTCAAAAAAATACGATTATTATGTTCACTTAGCTATGCCTACATTATTTATTGATGATTACTTCTTCTGGTCAATAAGCCACTAAATACTTAATAACGTTCATTATTTCACTCTCCATCCATCCTTCCATCCACAGGTGATGAAAGTAAAAGGTATCTATCACACTATGAACATGGTCAACATGGATGTTACCCAGAAGTGCTTGATAGCTGAGTGCTGGTGCCCTGTGGAGTCACTAGAAGAGATTCAAGCAGCTCTGAAGAGAGGCACAGTGAGGATGGGATAGTAATATCACATAAACATTTTGTTGCTTTTTTTTTGTTGGTAGTTTTCTTTGCTGTTGTTGTTATTGTTGTTATTGTTGTTCTAGTGTTTGTTGAAATGCTTTATTTGCATTTTTCTCTGCAGAACTTCTCATTAAATATTTCTTGCTTACGTAATTAAAATTAATCAAGAATTGTTTTTGCTTGACATTGTTGTAGAAGAGAAATGGATTCCCAGCTCCCGCCATTTTGAGTACCATGAAAACGAATGAGAAACCACCCACCTATAACAAGGTCAATAAGTTCACTCGTGGCTTCCAGGCTATTGTGGATGCTTATGGTATGGCTACCTATAAGGAAGTTAACCCAGGTGAGTGGGTGTGGTCAAGTGTGGTTGACTTGAGCAATAGCATGTGATAAATGCAAGCAAGTGGGTGTGATCAGCTTATGATAACCATTATACACAGCTTTTGATGCTAAAGGAGTTGCTAATATTATATAAAATAAACTTTGCTTTTATTTTTTTTGTTTAAAAAATTACACTGAATTACCATTAGAGTTGGCTATAATTCAATGTGGCTATGACTCACTTCCCAGCTGTTATAGGACACTACAGGCTATTTCAGTATTGCTCTTCAATAAAATACATTTTAAGAAACACTATAAATACTGCTTTGTGTAGTTTCAGTAGTACTTTTCTTGTCTTTGTCTTTATTATTAACATAAAAAATGGGAACACTTTATAAATATCAAATTGGCAACTGAACTTGTAGAAAATAATGACAGAAGATTCTTGATAGATTTTTTTTTTAAATGCACCTAAAATACATATATTATCTTATGTTTTAAACATGCTGGCTTTATATTTCTGCAGCTCCATACACCATCATTACCTTCCCATTTCTGTTTGCTGTTATGTTTGGAGATGCGGGTCATGGCACTGTCATGGCTCTGTTTGCACTGGCATTAATACTGTTAGAAAAGAAGCTGGCCAATTCTACTTTTGGAGGAGAGGTGAGTTGTATCTCTAGCTACAAGATCATATAATAAACATAACTTGAAAGAGCTAGAACTAGGGCTAGGGATCTTATTTTTGGACCATGTGCTGTTACCATGGTATTAATACTCAGATTCTACCGTAGCTTATAACTCTAATAATATCAAATCATATACTGGGACCACCAAACAGCTATAGGGGCTCTTATTTTTTGACCATGTATTTTGTTACTTTATATAGCATTAATACTCAGATTCCACTATCTATATAATAATGTGCTTGTGTGTCAGTAGCAACAACGACGACGACAACTGACAACTGACGGTGTGTGTATTCATGAATAATTCATGAGCTCAAACAGTTTGGTAAAGCGTCGTCTTTACATGAATTGGTAAAGCGTAACTAAAAAGTGGGTGTAATAGTAGATGAGGGAAGGCTGCGTATGTTTCAAAAGGAAGGCAAAATTAAGAAAAGGCAAAAGTACGAAAAAGAAGGCAAAAGGCGATTAACTATAAAAAGCTGTTGGTCGGCGAGCTAAGGCAGCATAGGTTTAAAAGAGAATGGAAGAAAAAGAAAAAAGGTGTGATATTAGCTAATTGTAACTAAAATGTGGGTGGAATGGCCACTAAAGGCCACTTTCGTTTCAAAAAGGAAGGCGAATGTACGAAAAAGAAGGCAACAGTTTCGCAAAGCTAAAGTCCACTATCATGATAATAGGACAGAGAGATTCAGAAGCAAGAGAGGTAGAAAGGGCTGAAGAAAGGAAAGGTTGGGGATAAGAAAAGCTGAGATTGTTCAGAAAAAAAGAGAGCAGGAGAGGGAAACTTATGTGACACTAACTAATGGTAGAGAATGGTAACTGAGCAAGATAACTTATGTTACTGCATTCTTACTTTGTAATAGGTCAAGCGCCACTGAGTGGCGGGATACTTGCTAGTGGCTTATAATTCCAGTATAAAATCATATACTGGAACCATCAGACATATTAATCTCAAACTTTGCACCAAAATAAGACATTACAACATTTTAATAAATGTTGTTCCAGCTGTCACCATTGTGGTCATTTTCATAAGTAAACCAGAACGGTATATTTGTTCAATTGCAGATGTTCATGATGATATTTGAAGGTCGTTATATTGTATTCTTGATGGGGTGCTTCTCAATTTATACTGGTCTCATCTATAATGAGGTGTTTTCAAAGTCCATCAACATATTTGGTTCTTCATGGAATGCCAGCTACACCTCAGCCAGTGACTACATCAAAACTAAGTGAGTTTAAACAAAATATGAAACCGGAAAATTTGTTGGAAAAAATGCACTTTTGGCAACTAATTTATTCTAAAAATGTTCAACATCATCACATGTACCTTGTTATCACGTATAAGCAAATCAAACTTTTATAATTGGCACAAATAGTTAGGTAGTAAAAATGCTAGAATTGAATCACTTACCGGAAAATTCCAGGCCCGTAGCGTCATCTGATTCGGTAGAAGGTGATTGATTAAAGGAAATGGCAATTATTTTATAGGCAAAAGCAGTGAGGAAATGTCACCAAAACTTTCAAAAAAGGAAAGGCAATATTTTCACAATGTGAAGTCCATAATCATGGATAAAAGGACAAGAGACTGATCGGACTTAGGCAAAAGAAAGAGCTGACGAGAGAAAAGGAAGAGGATAAAAATAGCTGAGATGGCTTAGGAAGAAAGAGAGCGATGAGTGTGTGTATGTATTAAGAAAAATAAGTGAGACAGATGTAGACTGATGTAGCTAAACCAAGTGGTAGAGGATAATAACAATGAATAAGAATACATTATGCTACTGCATTCTTACTTTACAAAATTTAACTAGTACATCAAGTACCACGGGATACTTGCCAGTTTTATTATTAGTGCACAGAATAAGGCAAATTCACAGCAAAATTAAAGGTGTTCTACCCTGTACCTAATATTTTATGGACAGGTCTGCATACAGAAGACAATTAAGGTGCATGAACAAGTTTCTTAGATTTTAGAAGGGACATATGAAAGTACTTTGAGCATAGCTTTGTTTCAGTATAATAATACGCTTGTGTGTCAGTAACGATGACGACTGATGTCGACGACGATGATGTGTGCATTCATGTATAATTCATGAGCTGAGCCCAATGAGTAAAGTGTCGCCTTGAACTGAATAGGTAAAGTGGCATCACATGCTGTAGAAGGCATCACATGCTGTAGAAGGCAATTAAGGAACAAAGGTGATTAGAAATGACGACTAATTGTAACTAAAAGAGTAAGTGAGCCTCAGGTACAAAGAGAGCAGGAAAGGGAAACTGATGTAACTAAATCAAGTAGTAGAGAATAATGATAATAGATTAAAACATTACCTTATGCTATCTGCAGACATATATTTTCAATACTACATCAAGCTCCACTGTGTGGTGGGGTACTTGCTAGCTGTAGTTAATTGACATAATGTATAAGCATGAATCATACCAACCATTACCTTTTGAAAATATTTTATAAAAGCATAGCTGGCAAAAGGCATGCATTAGATGATCCCTTATAATTACAACTGGCACGCTGTTCATAGTATTTAATGCATTGTATGAAATAACTGGTTCAGTATAAAAATGTATTTAACGCATGCATCTTATCTCCAAAGGTGTCTTATGTAAGGCCACATGAGCCCCCTCCCCCACCCTCCCCACCCCCTCCCACCCCCTTCTCTCTTCCATGCCTATTGGCGTATAAATATCAAGAAAAACTTATCTTCTTTCTTGGTGTCGTAGTAGTCGTTTGCTGTATTTGTTTACTGCGTGTGTTTATCTACACAGTATGATAGCGGATTGCTGCCCTGGTAGGAATAACTGTGTCACAATGGGATCTGGTCTACATGGCATTACAGTGTTCCCCAGAGAGGCCATGTACTTTCAGCAACCTTACCCATTTGGATTGGATCCTGTAAGTTCACTGCCGATAGTTTTGTAGCCCCGATAATCATTTTATTGACACTTTACTTGGAATTAGCTATACTAAAAATTAATCCTATTGATTACAAGTGACCAATGGAAAATTTCATAATTTTACTAAAGGGATACAAAATATACAATGCATCATAATACATCATAAAGAGTTAAACTCATTTTTTACTATGTCTTTTAAATTTGGAATTTAGGAAAAATAAACCTAATACAAAGGAGTGAATATAATATGGGATCGCTAGGTGTGGGAAGGGGCAGACCACGAAGCAGTCACAATAACGTGCAGGTCAAAGTACAAAGTGACATACATACGTCCACACACATTTATAAACTAGTGGTGGTACGGGTAATAATCGCTAAACCAAAATATTCAGTTTGGAGAGGGTCGAACACCAAGCTAATACAAAAGTACGGGAGGGTCAAAGTACCAAATGACATATATACTAGTGGTGTGCTTGAGCACAAAAGGCGAGCAAGCCTGCCTTGTTAGGTTGCATAAAACTCATTATTGTCATAAGATCATGATGATAAAAATCATTATTCTATATAATATTGCAGTTGACTATTAATTATGTAGCGGCCCAGCTAACTGACTATACTGTGAACTATTATGTATGCATGCATTCTGTTATGTTGCAAACCATTTACCAGTCAATGATTAAAATGTTTTGCTGAGTGTCTGAATTGAAGAACGGTCTATCGAGAACTCCTACAATTACATCAAATAAATACAGAACTACTTTCTTACCTTAATTTCCTGAGTAGTGATAAGTCTGTAGTATCAAATTTAAGCCATTCTGACACTCTTGAATAAGCTCTCAGCTACAAAAAAAAATTAAGTCTAGAGTCATTCTTGTAATTTTAGCTAACAAATATGGAACTATGTATTTATCTCAGTATCCCCTGAGTAGTGATAGTATCTGTAGAATCCATTCTGACTACCAGTGGCTCTTGACAACCAACAAGCCAAGCGGCACTTAGAAGTTTAAAAAAATGGCGAGGTTTTTAATTATGTCTAGTAGCTAAAGGGTCTTCAATGCCATAGTAACTGGTCATAGTAATTTTTGTGACTTGGAAAAAACAAGCGTTTTAGCAGGAATTCTCTCGCAATTTTGAGCTAAAACTTACGTAGTTCTGTAGTATCAGAAGAAACTGGGGTCAAACCTAAAAAGCCGTGATTTTAGGAGAAAGAAAGGAACCCACACGCACGTTTAAGGAGCATACGTACCATCCATACATACATATATATAACATATACCCAATTTTGCATTATCCACCCCTAGTACTGTCTCGCTCGCTCACCAACAACAAATTTCCCCAATTTTTCATTGTGTTACCCCTGAATGTATCTCGCTCGCTTCGGTCGCTTGCCAAGAAATCAATTTATTGAATGTTTATATAATAATTATGAAAACTTGTACCTAATATTTGGTACCTTTAACACCGCTCCAATATTATATCTCCTATCCCACTCCCTCCCCCATATCACAGTCCACCTCTTCCACTTCTTTCACAGCAAGTGAATAATGAATGATTCCATTTCTTTTCAAAACTTGGCAGTCACATACAAATATAATTAACAGAAGCATCTATTTTCAAATTTAATAATGCTAATACTCCATCCTTACTATAAAATATACTAGCATGGTTTGTAAACCTTGGCAAAAACAATTCTTCTCTTCGTTTTTGGTGAATAAACATGCAATTAACAACAATAAACATTTTGGCCAACCTGATTCTCAATTTTTTAGTTAATGAGGTAAAAGCAATATCTTTTGGCATCACTAATTTCATTAATTAAGCACTCCAAGTTAGGCCTGCATTAAAAATGAAGTATTAAGGAGAAAATAGCCTTCTTTACCATTCACTCACAAGGCACACCAAATTATCTACAATGAAGAAAACCATTGTTTATATAGTTCTCCTTTATTCTGTTATTCAACTTTCTTTTTCATACGAACACAATCAATTAGCTCCCTTGACATGTAGCTGCCAAGAACTTAAAGATGAGATTGAAAGTATGTTGGATCAGTCTCATTTGGTCATGAAGCATCTCAGCAAGCTGCTCGTGTACGCAGCTTCATCCTGCCAGCAGATTCATGAACTCAAGCCAGAGAGCCCATCAGGCATGTACTGGATTCAGAGCAATTCAGGCCCCTCTCGAGTTTATTGCCAGATGGAAGAAGGTGGATGTGGTCATGGAGTTTGGATGAGAGTTGCCAATGTGAATATGACAGCCACTGGGGCAAACTGTCCAAGTGGACTTGTGAGGGCTCTTTCTTCCCGGCCTCTGTGTCGGAGGTCAACTGATTCATGTTCATCTACCTTCTTTTCTAATTTTGATGTTCCATTTCACAATGTGTGTGGCAAGATTATTGCTTACCAATATTATAGCCAAATGCATTTCATCCATATAGCATCCACCAAACACGCACAATTGATGACTTGTATGTGGATGGAATCGTTGTTACACACAGCCACTCCCCACGACAACACATTTGGACATTTGCTGCTGGATTGCAAGAGACAGTCACAACTGATGTAGGATCCATTTATTCCTGTCCGTGTTCCTTTACTAAATCCCGGATTCCATATGGAGGAACATTGCCGGAGTTTATAGGGAATGACTATTTCTGTGAAACAGGAAGCCGTACAATGATTTCTGCTCGCTACTACTGGGATGATCCACTATGGGATGGAAAAGGTTGTGGCAGATTTTCTACTTGCTGTGACGGAGAAGGCAAACCATGGTTCGTGAAAAAATTCTCAGAGAGTTTTTCCTCACAAATTGAAGTCAGAGTGTGTTCAGATGAAAACAGAGCAAATGAAGATACTGCGATTGAACAAATAGAAATATATGTTCAGTAAAAACATTCGCAGTTGTCGAGTCCTTTCAGTCAATATTCATACTATTGTACACCAGAAAACTAAGTACCTTTTATCATTTTTAAAAAATGTATACCTTGCTTTGTCTAACCCAGTACAAATACAAATAGAATGTTCATGACATGAGGACTTTTCTGAACTTATGGTATAGTTTGGTGCACATGCCTATAAAGCATTTGAGGCTTCCCAAATTTAGGACTGCCTCACCTAATGTTTATAATGGAATCAAACAATAAGTAAATTATTATCGCAGATCAAGAAAAAAAGAAGAATGTGTTTTAACATCATAACATCATGAAGTAGCTAGCTAATTTTGTTGTGATAATTCATTTTTACTTGATGTGCTTTCTAATGGTTATCTTTTTGACTCTGTAAGCTGCCTTACTCTGCCCAGAACAAAATAGTTGTGGCTCAGTGAGTCAGGAAAAGCTTAATTACCACAAACTTGTGATACTTATCATAGCACCTGTGGTATTGAAAGTCCCTAAGAACGATGAGTTAATAACATTCGTGAGTCTGACATTTATATTCAATGTCAAAGTTATTACTGTAACATTTCCAGAAAATTCAGTGCCTGTATCACCAAGGACTACTCACTCCATTTATAAGCAGTAGCCCACAGGAAATGCCTTACAATGACATTGCATAAAGTGACAATGCGTAAAATGACAATTCGTGAAAGAAATAGACTATTCTGACCTACAGCTAAATAACCAAATTTCAAGTGGGCGTAGCTTCTCAGGAAGTTCCACAGCACCCATGCCAGAAATAACACTTACAGCATTTCCTTTATCCACAGTTTAGCAAACGTCACCTCAAAATCCCTAATTGTCTTGAGGATTCAATTTTAATTGGTGTATTCACAAAAGCAACTAGTTCATGTTCAATGTGTGAACATTGCCAGTTACACCACTCCATATTCATATTGTCCTCAAGCAATTGTTTCTATGTCATGTAAGCAAAATAAATACAGATCAGAAAACAGCATTTGGTTGAATCGGCATGACTGTGATGTGGTCTGGCCTAGCTGGAGTGGCCAGACTGGCGAATCCACCTATGTCCCAATCTATCTCCTACTCCCACTCCCTCCCCCCACATCACAGCCCACCTCTTCCACTTCTTCCATTTCTGTCACCACAAGTGGGTAATAATTCTGTTTCTTTTGAAAACTTGGCAGTGTGTCTTATAAATATAATTGACAGGAGCATGTCTCTCTATTTCTTAACTTTAATAATCTCATACTTCTTACTATAAATATACTGGCATGCTTTGTAAAATGTTCACTTAGCAAAGACTATTTTTTCTCCATTATTGGTAAATG
>WLWI01005192.1_pt1 | contig 10897 bp, 10 predicted proteins | sample 6701501 | NCBI WGS metagenome assembly WLWI01 (sample SAMN12718690, study PRJNA515312) | sponge metagenome | isolation source: marine sponge | host: Mycale hentscheli | place: New Zealand: South Island, Marlborough, Capsize Point | collected 2014-11-01
CCAGGTAATTCTGTTGTTGTTAACTCTTCATGCCTAATCATTGCTATTATTTAGCGATTTCCTTCACAAATCATCTTTACCTATACTCATATATTTACTCGCTCGCCATGCATTTGCGCTATTCGAGTGCACCACTAGTATAATCTTTAGGCTCGCTCGCCATTTGTGCTCAAGCACACCATCACTAGTATAGGTATGTATGCGAACGTAAAAATTTTGCGCACGCGCTTCTAATTACGTAAGTTAGGTAAAGCGTTCACAGTTGCAGTATTTTTCAATCAACGAGCGCGGAGCATCCTGCTGCACTGCCTTACTCAACTTTGTTTCAACCAAAAAGTTCATAGCTACTCTCTTCTTGAAACAATTGTGAAGTCTTTGTCAAGCTGCTCTTTGCCACTGCTTTCGAAGTTTATTCAGGTAATTCTGTTATTGTTAACTCTTCATGCCTACTCATGCTAACTGAGAATGGAAAGGGTTACACTGTGCACTACAGTTAGATGTAATTTCTGTCCTATTTTTCTGTAAAAAGAGTCTGCTCGCTCGCCATGCATTTGCGCTATTCGAGCGCACCACTAGTTTATAATATATATAAATGTATGTACAATTTTTAATGTATTATATATTAATAGTACGGCGCGTAAGTTGCCCATTAAAAAATGAATGGGAAAAATCGCTGTTGGTAACTATGTAGCTATGTGGCTACTGAACTACTCAGGATGTGGTACTTTCAGAGATTTTGAGTCAGAAATATTCATGAATTTTCGGCTATGGGTGAGCCTTCTAGTGAATCTGGCGCCTAAGTTACCCATTCAAAACTGAATGGGAAAAATCGCTGTCCAATTGAAATCGCACGGGGAAAGTGAAATAGCGCGTAACTAATTTACCTAGGTAACTAAGTGGAAACGAAGTGAAATACCTCGGTAGCTAATTGAAATAGTACGGGTAAGTGCGCACGCGTAGAGCGTTTTCGAGTAGTTTCTAGTAGGGGACAATGTGCAAGAGACTTTTTTAAAAGCTGGCCTATTAGCGAGTAGCACGGATATAACGCTCGGCTTAGCCTCGTGCTATTTTAATCGTTACTCATGCTATTAATCCGAATAGCACGGTTACCCATGCTATTACTCATACATATTATTTATAATATTATATATGTAATATTGATAGATCCTAATGTTTCTGAAATTTACCCTGATAATCAAACCGTTAATATTGGAGACCCAGTGAGAATTGGTTGTCGTTCTGTATCTCCAGTCATGTGGAGATTTAAGAAAACCAGTATAAATGCCAAGTCCAATTATTCGTTTGAAACATTTGGAGACATGCATGTTCTCACTATTGAATCATTTCATAGAGGATATGAAGGAAAGTATACTTGTTTGGGAAAGCAAACACAAGATGAATTTTTATCATTTTATGCACATTCGTGGACACGTCAAAATGGTAATTTGCATTAAATGTTCATATGGTGGCATACTCACATTATTATCTAATTGTCTGATTATTTACTATTTACACTATGTATATTGTACTTTTACAACGCAACTACTTCAAAACGCACTCAGGAGTGATGGAAATGTGGGTGGAGTCACTTGTGTCCCAGATCTAGCTTCGCATACAGTGATTAATTCTTAATGATAGTAAAATTATTAATAAATTCATATAGAAGCCAATAATTCTGATGTCTGCTTAATACTTTAATATTATTGGCGAATGGGCGAATGGGCGAAGTGAGCGAGACACTATCAGGGGTAACACAATTGAAAATCGGGGATATATGTTTATTTATAAATATGTGTGGACATAGTATACCATTTTGTACTTTGACCCTCACATTTTTGTGTTTTCTTACCCCTTCCCATACCTCCACTAAACAGAATCTTTCTGTTTAGCTATCCTGTATCATTCAAGGAAATTTAACTGTTTATCCCTTTGTATTTGGTTGTTCTAAATGCCACATGACACGCTTAGGTCTTAAACTTATTGTACTCAACACTGTGCAGTAATTCTTTTGAACTTTTTGTGTGTTTTTTTTCTAGTCACACAGTGTTATGGTGGAAGCTTACTATGGTATTGAGACCCTTTACCAGACATAACTTCAAAACTGTCATTTTTAGTGAGTGTATAGTTAGAGAATACAGAAATAGCAGTACTCAGGAAAATGAGTAATAAAGTATTCTGTATTTGTTAGCTAAAGTATATTACGGTCACAATGACTAGGTATACTTATACTTTTAGAAATGGACTGTACATAGGCTTGCTCGCCATTTGTGCTAAAGCACATCATTAGTATAACATAATTCTGTATGTAATACAAGCTAAAACATTCTGCAACAGTTTTAATACCAGTATTCTATATTTAATACAAGCTAAAATATTTTAATACCAGTATTCTGTATTTAATACAAGCTAAAATATTTCTGCAACAGTTTTAGATGACGATTTTTCTAGCCTATCTCCAGAAGTTCAATATATTCCTGAAAATGGTGCAGCTGTATTGAAATGTAAATTTCTCTTTAATATTGTTTGGACTCATGAAAATAATCTTATAAATTTAAATACTACTACATATTCATACTTGAATTACTTAATAATAACCACAATATCTAAGGAGACTGAAGGTCTTTATTCATGTTCAAATGACAAAGCCGCAAAAGTCATAACTGTATCTACAATTGTAAAAATGGTATTTCGTAAGTGAAAGCAAAGTCAGTTCCTATTTAGCTATACAATAGCATGCTGTAATCCAATTCATCAATCATGTTGCCAATGCATCTGGTTTAGAGAGATGATCAAATTAAAAGGTTTAGTACAAACACAATCAGACTAGTAACACTTTCTTCTGCATAACTAGGCTTCCTGACATCGTGCTGCCTTCTGAAACTGTCTAGGAGTACTTTCTGAAGTTTCAGTAACCCTTACCTATTAGAGCAAATGGGGGGGGGGGGGGGTTGTGATTTGGACACACATACGATCAGAAAAAAAATATAGACTACTCTATTTAATGGACCATCTAGGAAGTGGATAAATGTGCAATCCTGATTATAGCCGAAATATTTTTCATTCCGTAGAGTTAAAAAATTACCTGTGAAAGAGAGAGGATGCATCTAATGAGATATATATGTATATATTATATTATATATATATATCTTTATTCCACCCTAGATATCTTCACAATGATATCTTTAGGCACATGACCAACTCATTATATTTTATGCTGTTATTTCAAGCTGTACTGCACAAGATCATTATCCTTGTAGTTATAGTAACTGGGCCAAACTTTAACATTTTCTGGTTTTTACAGCTACCATCCTCTGGTGTACCCAGCTTGACAGGGTTAGAGCAGCTGATAAAATGTCAGGCTGGGGTGTGGGTAGCTCCTACAACCAACTTTAGTTGTGAGTTAACATTCCTCTAGTACTGTGGAATAAACCACTTATTTTACTTGTCAGAATGATATGACAAGACATTTTACTCTCAGGCTTATTTTCACTCGCCTCTGGCTTGTAAAAATAAATTAGCCTGCTCATGAAATATTTCACCATATCACACTCTGACTCATGTAATAAGTACTATAATATATATATAATATTATATGTGTGCTTATTCATGTGCATGAAGATTTGATTGATACATTTGATTATCTATTAATTAATGGAGTATTTGTAGCTTGTGGTGATAGTATTTTATTATTTTGGTATATTTATTCTAAAAAAATTATTCTGGACTTTGCGTATGAGGAGAGTGGTTCATATATCATAAAGAGTTAGACTCTTTTCTTATTATACATTTTATATTCCGAATATTTTATTGATTGTAAATTAATTATTTTTTCAGTTTTCAGTTTGTTCATTGTCCAGCTGAAAAAAATCCTACGGGTAGTTTCTTTTGAATCAATATACTATGAAAAATTGGTTTATAATCAAAAAATATTCAGAGTGGTTCATGTTGGGGTTGTGTATTATAAATGATTTGCTTCAACAAGACTTATTTGATATGGTATATCACCAGTTTTTGTTTTATCTGATTGAGAATTTTTCTAATAATATATATGTAAAAAAAATTCAGCTGCAAAGGCCACATTCACTTCAACTCATTCATATATGATGTGCTGCTCCAGTATCTACTTATAAACTGCTTCTTACATCTCAGCTTGTGTCAACTTTGAATATCTATGACTACTCTAGGCGTGTCTTGCTGATGTTCCAAATGCAGTTCTCTGCACCTCACCAATTTCCCTCAATTTGTATGAAGTCTAGATAAGTGAGACTATCTGGCACCAATCACGACTATTTATGTCTATTTAAATGCAAATTACAAATGCCTATTACTTCCAGTGTGCTTAATAAAGAAAAGTAAACAAATAAAAAATTAATGTTAAGAAAGATGTATTGATAAAAGTAGTGTGGATTAATAATTATGCAGGAGCCTTGAAAGGAACTTCCAATGCAGCACTTAAGGGATAGATTAATTCAAGTATGTAAGAGATAATGATTAGATTATTTTTATTATGTTCAATTGCTGTATAAAACCAGTATTTAAATTCATAGTTAAGCTATATTCAATGTTACATTATATTAGGTCCTCAACAATTTAAAATATTTCCTCGCCTAATTAAAGTGCAAGAAGGAAGCATAGCAGTATTCAAATGCATGAATGATAATCATGTAAAATGGGAATTTAATGATAATGCGGACAGAAATGGCCATTGTATGTTTTTAAAAAATATATTGCTCATAAAATACGTACAGTTAAAACATTATGGATATTACAACTGTTCAGGTGTGGATGAAATAAGTGGGTTGCAGTTTCACGATACGACTGTTCTGAAAGTCATCGGTATAGATTCCATACTAACATAACAAAAATATTAATTACATGTTTTAACTCTTCAAGCTACCCCAAAAAATGGAAACAGAAAAATTGACATAGCATTAGATCATAATTTGACTATAAACTGTGAATCACAAGCATCTCCACATTGGACATTTAGTGAAGGACATTTACTTGGAAATGTTTATATAATTGAAGATAGACTTTATATAACTAATATCAATAGCAGTAATGCTGGAATATATGAATGTGAAGGTGTCAACTATGCTGGAGAAAATTTCATTAAACAATACGAGGTACACATAATGTGTAAGTTCTGTTTGTGTATTACAATGAAAGCCAAATTTCCTGGTGCATTGCACTGTAATTATACTTGATATACATATATACATATTTTTATGCTAATATCATGCTTAGATAAATGAGTTTATGCCACATTCCATAATTTTCAGCAATATTATAAATGTATTTCAAGCGTTGCGAATTACGAATAAAAATGTAATAAGAGATAGTGAGCATACTATTGGTAAGATAATGATTCTCTGAGAAGTAGAAGAGATCAATTAAATTGGAACTTAGTAAAATGATAAACAATTGCATAACCTGAAATTTGCCATATGGTAACTGTCAATGTGCTATGTATGATATACATAATTTTGGCTATTTTAAGCCGAAATAATCAAGCAAATAACTGATATGAACTTACATTATTGATCTGTGAATAGCTATGTTGTTAATTTTGCATAATAAGGCATATGAGTAATATTAAATATAAAGTTCATTAACCTTCGCATAATTTTTCCCGTTATTTGAGAAGAACGAACCTTCCCATAAAAAAACTATATATTGTTAATACAGATATAGCAGCTCAAATAGAAACTCTACAACAAAGTGTACCAGTAGGTCACTCCACATGGCTAAAATGTCATTCTTATACTGATGTTTTGTGGAAATTGAACAATAAAAGTATACCAAAAGATATCATGAAAGTACTTAAAGGTGATCATGTACACACACTCTTTATTGAGAGTTTCCAACTCTACCATATTGGACAGTATACTTGTCGTGGTAGCCATGTTTATGATGACCCATTTATATTCTTTATTAGTGATGTGTATATTACTTTAAAAGGTAAAGTAATTACGCCAAGTTTTTTCTTGTATTTACTATTTACATATTATTTATATACAAAACTGGTGAAAACCTTTGGTAAAAGTGTTCATTTTAAGCATTATGCTGTAAAAAGTGAAAAAGAAGTGTAATTGCTTGCTCACTATAATACTGATTATTAGGTATGCTTTTAGTTATAATTATAGCTATTGAAACAATTCCATACACACTTTTCTATCTTCAAGCAAACAGTAATGCAAAATTTACAAATAGTAGTCACAACAATTAAATAAGTAATGATCAATTGTCACGCTAAATTACAGGTAACCTCAATGATAATGTTTCCTGTTGTGATGTCATAATACATTCAAATAGAGCATGTGGAAGTATTCCTATTAATTATGTTTGGCCTGAAGTTCAGTATGTTCCTGTTGGAGGAGCTGCTCTGATTAATTGTGTATCACAAACATTGGCAAAATGGACTTTTAATGGAAAACCAATTTCATTTTTGTTTTTTAATTATGTGTCCTACATTGTTATACCAAATATATCAGAAGAGAATTATGGAGCATACACATGTTTTGGTACAGATAGTAACGGTATTCAATTCATTCTAACAGCAGAAATATGGAAACATAGAGGTTAGAAGAGTATATATTATGCTGAATGAGTAGTATTATGCCAGTAAATGAGCCACATTATTGCTATTCAAATTACTATAAGAAGGCCTTAATTGGTATAATTAATTATTTTTTCCCAGCTATGTTTTTTTATTTCAAAAATAAGTATCTTTAAATTTAATAAGTGGTAATGTAAAGGTTAGTGCAGGACTGGTTAGAAAGTTACAGCTAAAAATATCAATAATTGCCAGAATTTCACGAGTACTCTGGTGGTATAGCATTGGTTGAAAATTTTCACTTATTTGGCAAATTATTATGATCAATTAGGACTAGTAAAAATGTCAATTTTCCCTGAACTCTCAGAAGTAGGAGAAAACTGTCCAGCTATTATTAAATGTATTCATGAAAAACCAGTGACTTGGATTTTCCCAAATGAGAAGCTTGATAGTAATATTTTATTGGAAAGAAACAGTCTGGTTCACATAAAGTCATTTCAAAGAATCAACAGTGGATTGTACATATGTCATGAAGCTATGATACCCAATAAAACTATAGGTAAAGGATGGATTATGATTGTAGGTAAGAATTGATGGTACAAATTTTGAGCACTATCATTGAAATCATTATTTGTTTGTTAATAGATCCTTCGAGAATTAAACCATTGAAAATTAATGTTACTAATGGTAGTCCATTTAAAATACAGTGCTTTTCATCTTCTGTTGTATTGTGGAGTAAAGATGGACTTAATGTGAATAACAGATTTGTTCAAAAAAACAAAATCGATGTTATGTCAGTTAGAATTAAAATGGGAGGAAAATATATATGCTATGGAACTTACGACACGAAAAATAGCTTTATCTCTTTCTCTGAAGTTTATGTAGCAAGTGAGAAACAGAAAGTTTAAATTTAATAATTGTAATATGTAATAATAATAAATTTTGTTTAGTTTTGGCAAATATAGTTAAACCAAAATCACAAATTGCAAGTGTAGGACACAGTGCGGATATGTATTGCTTTTCTAAGAATATTGTTGAGTGGAGATTTAAAGGTGAGATAGTTATGGAAAAAGTAACTTTGATGTCTCGCACTGATAATATAAATGCCTTTAAACTAACAATATCTTCTGTTACAATCGACAAGATTGGCAAGTATACTTGCTACAGCCATGAGAATGTCTATGGACAGTACATTGTTACTTACTCAATATCAGAAATTCTCTTAAATGGTAAGTATGTATGTATCAATATGTAGTTGGAAGTTTCTTAATAATCATGGTCAGTGGGTCATTATTATAGTGTTTCCCTACAATAATTAATGTATAGTAGCAGTGATAATCTGTGACAACCTTTCCCCTCCACTTCTCCCTCCCCCAACTCCAATTATTGTTTTGTTCCTACCCTTCTGGTGTCATCCACATTCTTACATTCTTATTTTATCCAACTGTTAGTTAAAAGCTATGAAATTGTCAGGATATTAATTTGAAAGGCGATGAAAATTGTATGGTTTATGTAACATCTTTAATAAAGTAGATAAAATTAGAGATTTTTCCATATTTACTTAATGTAAGATTGCTTGAAACAAATAATAGGTTTGGGCTAAGTATTGATTCTGTTCAATTTCAAGCGAAAGAATGATATTATTAATAAGGCATGAAAATGAGTTCTCTTCTAATGTATGCATCTTGAACAATTGCTGTGACATATAACTATTATACGCTTATTAACAATAAAAAAATTAAGCTGGTTATCATGAGATTAAAATGTAAGAAGTCACAAGGACAATTTTTACTACAGAACGTATAAATATATATTTCTCAAGTATGCAAATATTTGATACCTGGTAAACTTTTAAAGTTTTAGCTATATCAATTCATTAACTAAACACTTTGTTCTACATTTCAATCTCAACTTACTTGTAGAAAAAATTATTCACTTAAGTATTATATTAGAGGACATAGATATATATTGTCTTCCTTGTTCCTAGCAATGTTTTGCTACCTAGTATTTTTAGTAAAAAAATTACCAGTTTAAAAAAGATCTATTTATCATAGTATTATATAAATCAAGCTAGACTATAAACTTTTTGTGTCAATAGATCCTACAGTTATCAATATTAATGGTACAAAACAATATAAAAAAGTATCATTGCCCAAAGAATATATAGCAATGCCAAAAATTCAATTGCCCAAAGAAAAAGTAGCAATGCCAAAAGTATCATTGCCCAAAGAAAAAATAGCAATACCTAATGTATTATTGCCCAAACAAAACAAAGCAATACCTAATGTATTATCTGCTGAAATCAAGGCAAAAGTGAATCATGTTTTTGTACTGATATCTGGAGATGAAAATATAGCAGGTATTATTATGACAACTAGCAAAAATGTTACATAATGTATTTTTTATTATTAATAACATTATCATCTGTCTACAGTTTCAACAAATTTGGGTTAATGTATTCCAGCAGAATATTAAAATTAAATGATTCAGTCATTTTCAGCTGAAATAATTACAATAATAGCAAAATTAAATTATAAATAGAATTTCATTGTACATACATACAATTTTTGAGTGGTCCAATAATTATGCTTTATTTTATTGTAGTAAGTGCCAATTCATGTCACACAATTTATTCATGATGACACATTTGTGTAACATATGTGATTGTAATTTAATCATATTCATGCTCTGCACATAACATACACACATCCATTACATCATCTTTATTCATGTGATAAGCACCTGTCCACAAGTTCATTCTGGGAGTGTATGAGAATTAATGCTGAGAACAATCTTGACTTGCTACAATTGGCATCTCCATCACAATATAGTCACTAGATTCACTTGAGCTGAATATGGATCTAGATCACTCAAATAGTTAGCTATGCGTGTCTAATGTGCACCATATAAAAGGATTTTATGTTTGCCAAGATTAAAAAGAATTAAATCAAAGTAACTAATGAAAAGAAAATTATTGAACATAATGAAGTAGTAAGAGATTAGTACTTGTTCCGTTATTGAAACTCAAAAATCATGTTTTATTATATTTTTTTTCAGTATTTTTGAGGGTGTCACAATTAAAACTCTTTTCGTTATTAAACAAGAAAAATACTTATGTAACTATTCCATGCAAATACTCTAATATTGGCAAGTGGACTTACAATGGTAACCATCTAGAATTCAGTCGCTTATCTAATCGTAGTCAGGTAATTTGGCCTGATGTGGGCAGTCAAGGAATTTATGAATGCACAAGCATACATGGAGACAAGGACCGTCATGTGTTGTTCTTATTATGTAAGTATTATGTGGTTTCATCACAGATTAATAATTCAAAGTTGGTTTGCGCATTTTGTATGCAATCACACTATGTTCTATTCTGGGTCATAGCATAGGCATGAAAGTTTAGTCAAAAGTGCTTGATGTGTTTAGGTTTTTATAGATATCATGTCTATACATTCTTGGGCAATATTTTGTCCTCATTCCAGCAAGTACTTTTTGACATACATATGTTTTTATAATAGCATTATTTCCCTTGTACATACTAATAATAAACATGCTCATGTCTTTAGCCCAGGGGTCTGTACTTTTTAATAGAACCCTAACAGACTTTTCAATCGCCTAAATGCTAACTATATTGAGAATTTGGTTTTGGTTTAAATTATAAACTCTGTTTCTAGATGAAGCCAAAACTACATTCCCAGAATTTCAGACGGCATCAGTGGGAATGTCTGTAGTCATATCTTGCATTTCTAATTCAGAACCAATATGGACATTTGTTAACAAACCAGTATCTAATTTTGTAAGAATTCTACATTATGGTAACAGCTTCAACTTGTCTATGTATATATTGTGGATTCCACAAATTCAAAGACATCATGCTGGGTTATATGTCTGTTATGGTCAGGATGTTAATGATGATGAGTACACAAAATTCTACTCTCTATCCTGGATATATGTATGGGGTATATTATACACACACAAACAAAATTCAAAATTATGTGTATATATAATAGTACTTATTACTATCCATATCATTCTGACAAGTGTGATAGCTAAGTGGTTTATTCCATGCTAGATATCTTCATTGCAGGAGCTTGTTAGGGTTGGTAACAGCTGTAAAGTTAATATAGAACTCTCTAGGGTGTCTCCACACCTCCAGCTGACATCTTAGCAGCTGCTCTAACCTGGTTCACTTGAGGGAAGTAGATGTGAAACAGGGTTGTGGCAATTACAGGAGTAAAGTAATCAATTACAATTACAATTACTTAAAATTTTTGCTTCTCAATTACAATTTCAATTACCAATTACACCTTTAAGAACTAATTACAACAAATCTGTTAG
>WLWI01005194.1_pt1 | contig 10896 bp, 9 predicted proteins | sample 6701501 | NCBI WGS metagenome assembly WLWI01 (sample SAMN12718690, study PRJNA515312) | sponge metagenome | isolation source: marine sponge | host: Mycale hentscheli | place: New Zealand: South Island, Marlborough, Capsize Point | collected 2014-11-01
GTGTTATGTTAGGATGTCGGAGACCTGCCATGAGTTGACATTCTCGTTGATATCTGTCTACAGTCTCTCCAACTCCTTCATTCCCAGGATCCAGTAATAGTTCGTGCATACGCTTGGCAGCACACAACACCTTGATGTATTTTACCTGAAATCATGTATCAGTTAAATAAATTAAGCAAGGCTCAGGTTCAGTATTAAATTAGAGGATTACTTGATAGTGTGTATAAACTACAATGATTGGTAATGGTCATCAAATGAGCAAACTTGTGAGGTAAGAATTGATTAATTGAGTGCTAGGTGTGAACTTGGTATTATTGATGCGTAAGCTTCAAAACATTACACTGAGACCTAATCATACCTGTAGCCAAGGAAGGTTGGGGAATGACAGCAACTAATTCAGTTATGACTACACCTTCACACCTCTCAAGCGTTACAACTTACATGTCACAGAAATTGTCCAACACCAACTAACATTCCCAGGGGCTGTGCCCCACCACACAATGATCTCATGTTCTGTATCATCATCCGAAATATTATGGTTTTATTCTACTGAAATAAATTCTCTGAAACTTGCTACACCTGGCTGGCTATCAGGGTAGCTAGTTCTCTATTAAATCTAGCTGCCTGTAATATTGCCGTTTTTTATTTTCGCTATAATAATTGTATTGGGCGCGCAAATAAAAAAATTCGCGGGTATTGCCGATTATATTGACCAAAGTTTCTTGTAAGACATATTTTTGTAAATGAATGTATATCTGGATGGCACCCCTTCTAATATTGCTGTACATACCTTCAACAAACACTGTGCTAAGTTTCATGCTTTGGTCCACTCTGTCACAATATTGCATCAAAAGTACAATTTCCCACTGGACTATTGGTGCAGTATTTATAGAAGAAGCATAAACGAAGGAAACAAAAGTGGGTGTGGCCTTTTCAAGCATTTTCAAAATCCTACCCTTCCCCCACCCTCCCAATGCAAACTTCTATCTAGGGCATGCTATTCCATTAGCTGCTAAGTTAGACTCCACTTACTTCTAGCACTGAGCCATATGAACCTGTTCCAAGGGTCTTCCCTGTAGGTATCACTTGGTCTAAGAAATACTGCTGTAACTTCGAGTCTCTTCTAAAGGATCTAGACCAGCCTTGCCTCCTAGCCATGGATTTAACACTCTCCCAGAAACGCGTCAGATCTCTTCAAAGCCCAAAATACTTTCTCGACCAAAACCTAAAGCTTGCCACGTACTAGTCTCGCGTAGCCAGACCCTTTACCAACCGTAACCGCAGCGGTTACGGTTGGTAAAGGGTCTGGCTACGCGAGACTAGCCACGTACTACGAAGGTCGCTAAGACACCCAACACACACGAGTGAGAAACCGTAATTGGGAAACGTGACCTAAATAAGCAAAGTAGGCTATTGGTGCACTAATTATTATTATCCAAGATTTGTCAATGCCAAACAGCAGTAGAATGCCTCCCAAAAAAAAAGGAATGCTTCAGAGTCTGAAGGTGCAGGACCCCTCATGGATAGACTTGGCACTTCACTGAAGTGTGGCATTGTGGGTTTGCCTAATGTGGGGTAAGAAATGGCTAACTTAATATCTAGCATTCACATTATTATACTTTCACAGGAAGTCTACTTCTTCAATGTTCTCACTAAAGCTTCTGCACCAGCGGAGAACTTCCCTTTCTGCACCATAGATCCTAATGAAAATAAGTAACTTAAATAGTTGGTTCATTGTTGTATTTGAATACATGTGTTAGTGTGCACCTTTACTGATTCTATGGTATAAATATACATATTTATGTGAATGTTGTGCTATTAACTATCTATTGTTACTATGGCTGGTAGTCTATTGTGTGAGGCTTCAACTAGTTATTTATTTAGTGATAGCTACTAAGATTCGCACCTTTACTGGTACCAAATAATCCGAATTAGGTTGTGTTTATTTTTCTGCGACATTATGTTTGTTTATTTTTTTGTATTTTTTTTTGTTTTTGTTCCATTACGTCGCGTCCCAGTTTCAGACTCTCGTTAAGATTGGCTCTGTGATCATTGGAAGCCTGCAAGCACTATATTCCAGCATACCTGCACATAGTGGACATTGCTGGACTGGTAAAGGGAAGTCACAAAGGACAGGTGAGTGGTACTGCGTACTCATTACTAACTGTCCTCAGCACATGCTTACAAAAGACTTTGTTCAAATGATCCAATTTTTTTTTAATTTTGTTGTTATTGTGTATGATTAACTCTAGTTGTTGTTATTGTTGTGTAGGGTCTTGGCAATGTCATTCATCGTGTTGTTCGTAAGTTTGCATTTTTTTTTGTTTTTTTAGTTACTTGCACAAACTATGTAATAGATATAACTAGACCCCTTTCCTAACCTTTACATTGAGACAGGGTCAGGGTACAATATGAGCCATGGCCATTCTGGAGTGGTAGTAGTTTCCTGATTACGTGTACCCTGCGGCAGGCTGCTGTCTGTCTATCTATTATGCTCTGATATTTTAGATTACTGACAATGAACTGTTGATTAGGTAAGAACTTACTCGGAATGACGATTAAGACCTTTTATTATGCTACTTTTTTATTTCGGGCTGATTCTTGAGAAAGTGTGGAGCTTCAGCTACACATAGGTACCTGCTTTTGTGAGTGACGCCCTCTAACATCATGTCATATTCACATAAGCAAACAATTTCTTGCAGCCAGTGGTGTAGTGTGCTTTATGCTCAGGGAAGTAAACGGAGTTGAAAGAAGTGAAGTTTCGCATTAAAAATGTATGCCGGTGATTGTTTCTGGCTAGTTTATCTTTTTCTCTTATGAAGACAAATGAATGACCAGATGTGATCCCTTTGTTTAGTTTCGGTTAGTTATGTTTTTGGTGATTGAAATATTTTATGATCATGACCAGTGCATAACTGATTACGCGACATCTTTGTGACTTTTGAGTTGCTGTTATGTAGGGTTACTTGAGGTAATTAAGTGATTCAGTAGAATACCACAAAACCCGCCCTTAACTCAATCCAATTTACTCTCAGTGAACTGCGAGCACACTTTTAACACATACCAATTAACTGTAGCAGACAATTTACCACAGAGAGCTTTCACCTCAAAGGACTACCATACTGTAGGGCAGAAGCAGCAGTGTAGAAAATTAATATATTTTGTTCACTTTATATTTTCATTCCATCGTTTATATTTTCATCCTTCACAACAGGGGATGGAAAAATTAGCACCAAAAACTCCTGAGAAGTTGAAGTTAGCACTGCTTCTAACTTCTACCTGCTTCACTAACCTTCTGACAAGCTCTCCAAATATACCAAAGCAGATTCTCCCTTCAAGTATAGCAGCTGTGAGCAGTGATTGATCTATTCTGACTCCAGGCGCCATTAATACCCCACCGCTTTTTCATCGTCTAGGACCCTCTAGTACATTCTAGAAGTCTTCTACTCTTCCCCGCGGGGCTCACTCGGACAGTAACTTTTCTTCAGTGTTTGCGTACTAGTTCTAATTAGAGCCACTACCCGGAATTTTGCCCACAATTAATTGCACGCTCAGAGTTGGGGGGCGGGGTTGAAGAATCAAATGAATATGAATCAATAGTTAGCTTCGTATCTAAAAATCGAAATTCAGAAGTACTGGCTGGCCAGAATGAACTCTTATTTTGTACACGGGGTACACGCTACATTTAAAAAAACATTACGAGTTTTTTCTTTTAAATAGGATACAAAAAATAATAATATAAAAATATTTTTAAAATGGAAAACAAATACTAATATCAAAAATATGGTGTTGTAATGTTGCGGGGAAGTCTGCAGGCTACCACTGGAGAAAAAAAATTGCGTCGTAACTGCAACGGTCTCCCCTGAATTTGAACAGAAAATGAAAAATAAATAAATGGCATAACTCCTGGATCTGAGAGATTTGAGGCAGTGGTTTATGCTTTTATCACTTCCATTCATCTGTGATGTCCACCAGTGTTAATTTGATAATTTCTCGTCTGCTCACACCTCAAGTATATGTATGTGATGATAGCCATTAGGAGTACCTGAGGTTCTGGTTAGCTTTGAAATATCTACAGGTAGTGTCTCCTCTGTATGTTTAGCTAATCCTTATGAAGATATCGTTTACATCTACCAGTTTCATTGCTGGAGCAGTATTGATACTTGACTAGGAATAGCCAAATAATTAATTATTCTGGTGGCTTGAGAAATGATTATGTAGAAGCTATAATATGCATATAGTAGTGCTGAGGGTTCATGAGTAGGTGCCTCATTTATATAAAGCTAGGTTGTCTCTTTTTTTCTTTTCTTTTTTTGCTAAGCTCACTAATAGTTATTTACTATTTGTGATGTAGGACAGTATGGATAATAAGCAACGAGTTTCACGTCTTATTCTGCATGAGCTCCTCCTACTGGGTAAGAAGCTACTTAGCTACTGGCTTTGTGGATGTGTATTTGTTGGCCAGATCTCTACATGAGTCATCAGTGTATTTATCAAATTCTATAGAGTATTTTATCTAATGACCAATCTAGTTTAAGCTTGCGTGATAGTTTTTTTAAAACAATGTCATTCACCTTCTAATTGTCATGTCATAGTCCTGGTGATTGTACTCAACCATTATAGTGACCTGTTGAGAAAATTAGTTAATGGTTGAAATATAGCTTTAGCTGTAGTAAGTATTTGACATATATACATGCTTTTGCACGTATATTGTGGATCGTTTATTCTGGAGTTTCCCTTTACCTTGTTGCCATTTATCTTTTTAGTCGGATTTTTTTTGTTATTCCTGCAGTTACCTTCATTTTGTTCAGAGTTTATCTAGGCCATTTGTGGAGGGAATTTCTTCCCCCTCTGGAAAGAAATTTTTTTTTTATATTTACTATTTCATTCTTAATAGTACAATGCTTAACCCTTTCACTGTTGGATTTATTTAGACATTTTTGAAAATAATTATATAAAACCAGGACTTTAAAATGGTCCATAGCAACCATAGAAAAAAATAGTCTGTATAAAATATACATTAAAGGAACAATGTTTATGTTGACTAGCAACCAATGTGTGGTAATTACCACTTGTAAATCACAATATGAATATAATTATCTTGTAAACCACGGCAATGAATAATGTTATTTTGAACTCTAGACTGGTTCAAGCCAGCCCATAGATTCTATTACTGTGCAGCTACTTCATGGGACAAAACTAATCAACTAAGGTTTCATATTTAGCCTGGACTCAATTTCATGAATATATTTAGATAATTCCTGTATATAAATTGTATTAGTCCTACAGTAGGAGATCAAAAACGTTTTGAATTCCGTTCTGTAGCACGGATTGTAAAACGGTAGTTTTTTTTAACCGCAGTTTTTATCGTTGCATTCCATACCATTTTGACAAAACGGCTGACTCCGTTTACTAAAATGGTAAAACACGGTGAAGCATTTCCGTCGATTCACAGATATTTTGTAGCTACAAACTCTTCCATAGCTTTATCAGCAAGCTAAGAACTTGTATAGACAATTAAATACTACGGGGATAGTGCAAAAAAGCTCTTACAAACATTTAACTTGCTTCAATAAAGCTGCAGACCGAAGTTTCGATGGGCATAGGGCAGGACAGGGTTAGCTTCATGTATATATGATAGTATTTGAATTAGCTCACACAAAGAACTTAAGCAAACTTTAGTATAGCCCTAGTTCTATTATTTCTATAAGGTCAACATTTTAGAATGAAGTGGAATCTACAAATAGTTGGAACTGGAGTATGTCACACAAAGATATCTTAAGATTGGATTCTTTATGAATGACAGTAATAGGACCAAACACTAAAAATTATTTATCATGTATTTTGTATATTAGCCTTTGTAATGTAGGAACTGACAGCTTCTGCACTTGTGGCCACACCCGTGATGGGGGATTTGGCAAAAATGCATACTATTAGAGCAACTTATTTTCTGGCTAACACTACTCAATTTAGGCAACCCTTGAATCGTCCCAGGCACATACATATGTACCTGTAAAAATCAGTGTGTGCTTTACATGATATACTATTGCAGGGTTCATTCAGGGTTTTTTTTTCAAAGGAGGCAAGTGAGTGTAGCCTTTACTTGAAGACGGGAGGGGGGGGGTGGGGGGGGGTTGCTTGAGGCAATTATTTACCATGGGAAAAATTACAATATTCCCTTGGAATGTCAGCATTTGAACAAGAGGGATGTCCAGATTCTGAAGATTACTTACAGCAGTATTACCGAGTTAGCCTGATCTTGTCCCCTAATATTACCAGAATTTTTTTCTTCTACAACATTTCCCCCCACTTTTCAACAGCTGATAATATCACAAAAATCACTTTATTGTGATTTTTCTGCCAATTCATACTGATTCAGTGATCTATCTAATTTTGGCTTTATAACAAATGCTCGAAAATCCAAGGTGTGGGATTCTAAAGGGTGGAAAATATCCGAAATAAACCCTGTATTGGAGTAAATAGGTCCAGTCACAATTTCATTTTTGTTGGATATGTTCTGCAGATAGCACTGGTGCCTTGTGGCCAGTGATAGTGGCAGATTGGTGAAGTTCCCTAAAGTGTGGGCAAGGCTCTTGAAGTACACATGATTGGCCTCATACCTCATTGTCCAATGCCGAACCAAAGGACCATACCTACAGTTCACAGGATTGATAAGGTTACGATTTACTGTGTGTGAAGTAAAGTAGCTAGACTCTGTGCAGGCCCATAGCCAGAAGTTTTTTTACTGGGAGGTTCAGATTTTGGAGATGAAGCCACATCACTTTGGTTTCCTCTTTGCATGGTAGCTAAAACAAACTGGTGGATGTGTGTGCACAGCTATTGTTTCTATTTCAAGATTATTTTGCATTTTTTTTTTTTTTTGCGTGATAAGGTCGCTTATGTTAGGCACGGTCACATATGGTAATAGAGTTACACCACAGATAGTATACAATTATGTGTGTATATATATATATATATATAATACCAATATCTGGGCTTCCTCTCTTGTAGCCATGCAATATCTACACAGTCTGAATGCTGAGCAAATCTCCTTGAAGTCTCCTAAGGCAAGATTCGCCAGATTGTCTGCACATAAGGTTCCGTAGTATGGCTTCATCTTCCTGTTAATGCTGAAGGTATGTTTAAGTTCCTAGTACATCCATGCGTACATACAAATTAGGTTGTGTTTGGGTCCACCAATGTAACCACTTACCAATTCTTTAATGTCAGTTACCACATTTTTAAAAATAGTATCCATTTCATATTTCTTGATGAGTTTTTCTTTGACAATAGCTAAAAGGTTTATAGAAGATAGTTTTGATCTTGCATTTGGGTGTAGATTGCCAAGTGTGAATTATTTTATGTAATGGTTGCATACATCAATATGACTTGCTTAGCTTATGGGTCTTGGCTTTAGATCCAAGAGGTTACAAACTTCCAAATCATCATAATACAGGAAAATACGGAGCGCAGTAGGTTCTGACATAAACAGTGGATGCCTCTTGAATGCCTCTCCATCACTATAGTCAGTCAACCAGCCAGGATTACTGCTACTCTTCCATGTTATCTATTCAGCGTATAAGGTAAATGCATTAGGATTATGTCACAAGAAATAATCAATTTTTTTCTGTATAATGTACACTTTGATTTACCTGATCCCTGACAAGACTTGACTGCAGAATTTGCTGCAAGGTCTTGAGCATTGGAATGTAGATCATTTCGTCTCTTTTCAAGATGCATTTTCTTTTTGGTCCACACCCTTTCCATTTCCTGTGTTCTCCAAGTGGGATGTGTTGTGGACCTATAGGCAGCATTTTTCCACTAAAACTGACTTCCCAGGAATAAGTACACTCCTCGTACATCACAATTCTCTGTCGTCAGAGTGGCTGGCTCACTCCACTCTATTTTCGATAAACCCATCAGCTAGCATTGTCTATGCTATAACCTGCCAAGTTAATATTGTTGGTGGTTGAGGAGAGTTTATTTTGAGTGAAATTTTGAGGATCTATTAAGGAAAGTTATCGCATTCTCAAATAAAGGTGCTTAAGTGTGCTTCACTGGCAAGTCATGACTATCACATTGTTAATGAAACCTCATTAGCACCCACCCACCCATCCACCTACCTCCCCCCCCCCCTCCCCCCCATACACACACACATATATGCATACACACTCACACACATGCACACACATGCACACACAATAAGGCAGGCACACATGTTGTCAACCTTCTCCCATCAAGGTGTACACATGATGTAGCACTTTTTAGGTGGTTTGTATATAAGGGAGGTTTGTGGTTTCACCTTTTCAGCCAGAATAGGTTTCTCTGAAGGGTCAGTGGTGTAGGTTTTGGATGGCACACAGTTGCATGATTAATAAATAATGGCATTTATTTGGGCACCTATACCATTTTCTAAAGCTGATTTTTTGGTTGTTGTTGTTGTTCTTTTTTTTTTTTTTTTTTTTTTTTTTTTGTGTGTGTGTGTGTGTGTTAATGTATAAAGTGTGATTGTCTTTCTAGTACATTCTGTGAGTTTGTTGCACTGCTTTGTTTGTGTGTGTGTGTATGTTCAGTCACTCTATCCATTTTTAAGTCAGTAAGTATGGTTCCCTTTGCTCCTGTGTATTTGTTCTGCTGCTCTTTTCTTATATTCTTTCTGTCTTTCATGTGCTTGTTTTGAAGCCACCTGCCATATTACCATTTCACAATATTTAAGGTGTAGGCATAATAGTTTGAAGTTAATTAAACAAGATTAAATAATTGTGTGTCTTGAAGAGTAGTGTGAAGATGTGATTGTGCTCATTGGAGTATTAGTAGAAGGTAATTCATTATCGGGAAAGACAGTCAGAAGTAATTTATGTTGTTTCTTTCTTTTTTTTTTTCTTTTTTTTTTTCTACTTTTTTTTTTTGGCAGGCAAATAATAGTTTAATTTTAAGACCATTTCAAAATCTCCCTCCCCTCCCACTGCTAAGCACCATGCACGCACACACACATACACACACTACCTGTGTGAGAAACAAGAAAATGTTATGCTTACACTGCTTGATAGTATCCACTTCTTTGAGTCCAGATAGCACTTTGAGTGTGCCCATTATTACGATTGTATTGATGATATGTGAGGTGTTGTGGGAGGGATAGGCAGTTATAGTGTATGCTATTAAATATCCTAAATAAAAATTAATTAATGACTCTGGTAAATTCCAAACTAAATTTTATTAAAACTGGGTTGCACCAGTAGGAATACAGAAATGGAGGACCTGAGGTATCTAGTGCACTTGTATGAATAGTCTGCCACTATTTGCCTCTCATCATCAAGCAGCAGTTTAATTATCTGGACTAAGTCACACACACACACACACACACACACACACACACACACACAAGTAATTGTGTGGTTTCTCTCCTGGGGGTGAGCTAAATGGGTGCTTGACCTCACCCAGAACCACAATGGTGTACACAGGATCTCTGCCTACTAATCTAGTAATATGCCAATGTCTCAATAACGTGTTACATTTTGAGTTTCTATCAACTGTGGTGTAGCTGAACTTTATGGAGGTATTGTGCACATATTCTTCATCAAAGTTTAGTTGTGCACTCCACTATCACATAATGTCCAATGTGGTATGTTTCTAGGATGGCAAGGACCCAGTTTGTTGTTTTTATTGAGTGGTGATACTTAAGTTTTTGTTGTTGTTGTTGTGTTGTTTTAAGTCGCAATAACATTGGATTTACTTAAAAGAGCATGTACTTTTGTGGAGCAATATCATGTAATTCTTAAAACAACAACTGAATATCTTGTGTGTACTGTACTCTCATAAAGTGTGTAAGGTGGTTAGTTTGGTTGGAGATAGTTAGGTGTGGTTGTACTCCAGGCAGCCATCAGCAGCTCAGTGATGACCTAGTTGCCCAAGTATGTATGTATGTATGTGTGTAATCAAGCATGTGAAGCAGCTGCTCAGTGCTTTTCTTTGTGTTTTCAAAGAACAATTAAAGTTTAGTTGACAATGTTTAATGTCTGGCTGTGTGAAATGTCACATGATAGAAAATAAAGAGGTCTAATTAATTAACCTTCAGCATGCATGTGTGTGTAGATGTCTACTTGGACTGTTTTGTTTGTTTGTTTGTCATTCAACATCTGATTTCAAAGATGGCAGGCTCTTAATGTTCAGTTTAGGTAAGAACTTGAACTAGACTATGATCCAAGTTGCTACTTTTTTTTTTTTATTTCAGCTTTGTATTCCAGTAAATGTCAGTTAAAAAAAATTACACAAGTGCTAGCTATACGTGGGGCACACCCATGCAATTTCACATGACATCATTTTTTTTGGCCACGCCCCATGGCATGGAGAGAGCAATGACCTTATCTTTGTGCTAGTGTGTTAAAAGCTGAGCCGGTAGAGTAACGCAAACACTACAAAAAAAAATGAGCGAAGGGCCAGAGCACATAAAATGAGAACTGAACTGATATTTTTTGTCACCGTTTGCAGTTTATCACTCAATGTGAGATTCTGTTGTATCCATTTGAATATCATGACAGCTAGTAAGTATTGACAGGCAACTTTTGAGCAGACATTTTTTAAAAGTTCCATAATTGGATTACTGTGTCCCAAATGGACTAACGAGGTTTCAGGTGTACAGTAATGTTGTACGATATAGGTATTTAGTAACATTGTGATATTGAAATTATTACTGCACTATATTTTGTAGAGACATTTTAGTTTTTACTGACTAGTGGAACTAGAGTGAGCTCACAATGGACTTTCAGTACGTGTGGACAAATTGTTGCAGCACACATAATTACTCAAACACGAAACTTAAATAATACTTTTTGGGGTCATGTAATTACCAACCGTGTCATGATTAGCTATGTTGTAAGCCACCAAATTATTTATTAA
>WLWI01005195.1_pt1 | contig 10896 bp, 3 predicted proteins | sample 6701501 | NCBI WGS metagenome assembly WLWI01 (sample SAMN12718690, study PRJNA515312) | sponge metagenome | isolation source: marine sponge | host: Mycale hentscheli | place: New Zealand: South Island, Marlborough, Capsize Point | collected 2014-11-01
CTTGTCTAATTGAAGGTATTTCAGACTGTTTGCAATTATGCACCTTAGACATCAGTCTTAATGACATTGGAGACGAAGGATGTATAAATTTATCAGCGGCACTTTGTCAATCTTGTCGTCGTGCAAGAAGCAATGTGTATCTTCAAAAAGTCAATATGAGCCACTGCAGTATTGGAGACAGTGGTGCACCTGCTTTAGCAGATTTAATTCAATTAGTATCCATTAATCTGCGTGTATTTGATTTAAGTGACAATAGGCTTTCAGCAGTAGGTGCTACACAAATTGTCACTGCTTTGCAGTCTTGTGTCAATCTTGTTGAACTAAGTTTGAACTTGGAGACTTTGCCAGCATCAGAAATAATTCAGTCTCAAGATTTCTCAAAGGAATATGGCTTTCTGCAAAAAAATCTGAGAGCATTGCTTCAGCTTACAAATAAGTTGGACAAACTTTCTCTGAACAACTTGTATGTTTTCCACACTGAAAGTGAACCGTTTATAGAAATGGGACAAAATAACAAATTAGAAGTTCTGAAATTGAAAAACTGCTCCACAGCTGCTGTATTAACTGGTATAGTAACTCAAGATAGTTTGAGGTCAATTGACTGGAGTGATACGCAATATTCTGTTGAGGAATTTAAAATTCTTTGTTCACGACTTAAATCATATACTTGCTTATTTTACCTCAATTTAAATGGCACCAAGATTTTATCAAATGGCCCGATACCAACTGAGAATATCACATTTTATTCATATATTCTGGAGTTATATCTTGATAATACAAATCTACTGAATGAAGTATACAGTCTTGCTGGACGTTTAACAAACTGTGTTGCACTGCAAGTGCTAAGTGTTCGTGGGAATAGTCTTAAGGATAATGGAGCAATATGTCTTGCTGGAGGAGTGACGAAATGTTTAAAACTACGAAAATTTGACCTCAGACTTAACCAAGTCAGCAAAGAAGCTGTGACGTGCATTACACACATTTTAAGAAACTGCCATTGCTTGAACATTTTAGCATGATCGACATTCTGCTCTGTAATCTACAGGGCTAATTATTTTTAATTATACTGTGTGCAAGCACTTCTGTTTATGGCAAGAATACTGCATATGAATATTACACAAACAGTATTGCTAACTTTATTCAAACTAAAGAACATTTTCTGGCACTTCTTAAAGTTTGAGAATTGAATCACTTTTATACAACTAATACTACCTTAGCAAACTCAGAATGTGGATCTGTGTGTCTGCTACTAGGGAAGTTGTCATTACAATTTATGATCATCAGTGGAAATTGAAAGAATGATACAACTCCAGCAGATTTAATACCGTAATCGTGATCTGGAAAAGATTCTGTGCAAATAGTGTGTAAGTTATGAAATAACATTAATTACAATAATTTGTATAGGTCATATTAGGAATATCTCTTCTATGCAACACATACAGTCTATATTCCTGCTTTATGATGAATACAAGCATGAAACTATTTTGAGTACTTTTTTAGACAACTACCAACTGTGTTAACTTTTTATTCTGTTATAACGTAGGCTTCGATTGGGCAAGTCTGATAGTTATATCTGAAGCACCCTTTCCCACAAACATTGTTTACATCTGCTGCAACATGACTGTGATAAATCTTGTGCGAGGTCAGAGAAAGACGTGGCGATCGTTCATTATACAATTAGTAAGTGCAAGTAGAATCAGGGAGGGGGAGTGGCACATACTCACAAATTTTATGACAGTGCATGGTTAAATGATGCTAGAATTTAATATATTACATGGTCCATTCTAAAGTCTGTAAAAATGTAGCACAGGTAGAGTTAGGTTGTTTAATAATCAAATTCACTGGTACTACATGATACATAAAAGAGCCATAAAAGGCTTAACAATATTCATAATAGAAATATAGCCACATGAATACTCTATTAGTGGTGTGACCTCTCAGGGCAAAGCCAAAGCCAGCAAGGATGTGCCAATTTCAACTCAAAATTCAGATACTTACTGACTATATATTATGTCTTTCTAACTATGCAGTAGAGTTTTCTTTTGGCACTATAATATAGACAGTAAGTGAAAGTGCTAACCTTTTAAGTGAAATTTTAGAATTTTCTTCATCCCAAATTGGTCTAAGGTGAACAATAGAAGATTGTTAAATTAATCCTATTGTATTAAACGTAGTGCTGCAGTACTGGCTCCTTTAGCGTACTTGTCTTCCTTTGCTGCCACTGCTGACCTAGTAGATGCCATCCTACCTCCTACCCACCAGTCTCTACCAGTCCCCTCCTGAACCTGATGGGATGACCTTGGTGCCATGAAAGTCTGGTCATCCACTTGTTTGGGATGCCACCTGCCTAGATACATTTGCCACTTCATAGGGGCCAAGCAACTGCTAAAGCTGGTGATGTACATAGCAGCCAGAGCAGAGGAACGAAAGTTGGAATAATATCAACATTTAGCACCCCACCACCTCTTTCAGCCAGTGGCAATAGAAACCTCCAGAGAGGCCCAAGCTCCCTTTCCTTCCTGAAGTCACTGGGAAATTGCCTGGCCAGTGAGTCAGGCGACTCCAATTCCACCAGTCACCTACTCAAGAGGCTGTCTATAGCAGTACAAAGAGGGAACTGTGTGGCCATCTTGGGGACTATCAGCAGCACTATGAGTGACCTCGTTTATTTGTTGCAACCTATTACCCTACTCAGTATTTCATTCTCATAGCAGTACTTTTTATTGCTTTGCCATTTTTATATATATAATATATTCCTTTTCTTAAAGTAGCTGTGCTACATGTATTTATTGTTGTTGTTATTTTTTAATTGGTACTATAAGGAGGTCTATCATTTCCAATGAACACAGGCAGCTAACCACTACAATATTCTCTCAACTGCATTTGCAGTATGGCTCTAACTTGTGTGGGTGGTAAAATTTACCAAAGACAACATAATCCATATGGTCAGTGAACGGTGATGGCCAGTCAATCCAATGGATTGACTTGATGGATATCAATTAAAGGTATGCAGTTTCTTGGGACCTAGCTTAGAATCTCAACCCTCATTAACCTTTCACTTAATTACCTTTTCTGTATGTTATTCATAGCCTCAAGCGATCCTAGATGCACATTGTTTGGCCTTATTAGGCTAAGTGATATTCATGATCATGACGAGCAAGATGAGTACAGTGACCTTTACCTGATTCCACATAGGCTCCCAATCCATGCAAGGTGTACACTTATCAATAAAGTTACTGGAGTAGCACTTGCAATTATACTCTTCATATTAACTTGTGCAGCAAATTTGAAGTCTGCAACCGTAAGTGAATTGCAACTACTGGTTTACTGCGGATTCCAAATTCCATTATTAATGTGTGTTGACTCACGTTTTCAAAGCAATAATTGCGGCTTAATTAATAAACAATACAACACTTTTTTTTTACAAAAATAGCTAAAATAAAAATGAAAATTAATAAAAACGAATTAAAAAAATTAGACAATAAAAATATGCCAGATGTTTACTTCTTTTTAGATTCATACATAATTTATAAAGATTTTTCATGTATGAAAGTGTAACTGCAAATGTTAGAAAAAAATTTTCTATTTTTTTTTGCTGCTTCATATGCATATATATATATACGCACACACACACACATATATATATATAGTTTCTACTATGCAATTAATCCATTCAGACTTGGATATCCTTATCCAATCTGTTCTAATAATTTTTAACCAAATGTAATTTTTTGAAGATAGTACTGATGCGTAATAATAATATCAATGCATTCACAAAAAATGTCAGAAATGTAGCTATAAGTATAATAGCCCATACATATTGTTGAGATGCATGTCTAGACATATTGACCCTTTTTGCTCCTTGAGCTAGTAATTCCATCTTGTTGATTATTATAATGACACTTATCATAATTTCAATCTCTTCAGCCACTACTAACTAAAACTAAAACCAAAACCCCTTAGTTTTGGGGTATCTTACTTTTGGTAAGAATAACTAAAACTAAGCTATAGAGAACATGAAAAAACTAAAACTAAATATTTTAGAAGACAGTGAATTCGATAATAACTAAACTACCAGTAGAGTGGATGACACATACTAAAACTAAGCAATTATTATTGTAAACAATTCACCTTGAATTATATCATTATTAAATAAAGGTATAAATTGCTATCAAGTAATTATTCTCTAAACTATATAAAATATATCATACTTTATTTACTACATGATATTGAAGAAATGCTAAAAACTAACTAAATCTTCAGGGAGAATTTGGGAAAAAACTAAAACTAAAGTATTCAAGACATTTTTTTAGTATGAATAACTAAAACTAAGAAAACCTGGAATCTCTAAACCAAAACAACACTACTACTAAATGCATTGTTGTAAATGTGTATCATTTATAGATGTATTACATGCATTAATATTACACCTGCAGACTTCTGAATGTATCATCAAAACAATACTTATAATCTAGTCCTTTGTAAGTTTGTTGAACTAAAAAAATATACAATGGGATGTTTCAATTTAAAGGCTATTATGTCAATTATAGAAATTACAATTGTTCTACAATCCTATTTTTTTCCCAGAAAAGCCGTGTATTCTAAGTGTAAGCCTCTGAGAAGCTGTGCAGTTTAACTGCATTGATGGGAACTAGTCTTAGTCTATAATAAAAAAGAATGTTTTTTACTTACATGCAATCGAAGTGAACTCTTTTGTACTATAACATCATCCCTCACTTCAAAGCCCGAGTTCAAGGAGATTACCCACAAGCAAAACAAGAGGAACTAATGTCTAATGTGCTTGTGGGTTGATGGATATAATCATTTCTTTTATCAAGTGTGCCAGTTTACTGACTTCATTATCACAGTAACCAAAGTCTAGTCTCTTAAAGTTCACATGATCACATATTCACACTGACACTGAGGTAGGTTTAAACAACCTTCATCCTATAGCTTATCGTGACTGATCTGCATTCCAATTGTCATTCAACCAGGCTAATGTTCAGTTGCAGCATAAAAACGAAGAATTAAAAAAAATTTCAACTGTTAAATGAAAAAAAATCTTGCCCAAGTTAAGCATATCATTAATACTTGCTGTATCAATTATGGAGTATTAACTGGTTAAGCCTACAAATAATGAGCTACTGTGTGTCTACATAACTCATGCACAATACATATAGTAAAAAGTGGGGAGGCACCACCACCCACCCAGTGGTCTCCACACCTCCCCCCCACCCCCCCCCCCCCCCCCCCCCCCCCCCCCCTCTCCCCGTGCTTTCTACCTTTGTAGAGTCTGAAATTATTGCTTTAGAAATTGTTTAGTTGATTAGTCATAATGCTCATGATTAAACTGAAGCACCACAGCTTCTAATGCTTATACTTTTGTTAAAAAATTCAAAAATCACTTTTAATGTGTTGCTGTGTGCAGCTATTAGTGAAGTACAAAAAATTCAAAAATCACTTTTAATGTGTTGCTGTGTGCAGCTATTAGTGAAGTACATTTCAAATAAATGATAAAACTGAGTTTCATTAGCTATGCATTTTGATTTCATTGTAGTATAACAGATTTCCACAGCCAATATTTTAGGGTGTTTATGTACACAGAGAAGGTTATTATTATTATTACTTGTTGATGCTTGAGATCCAATGCATAGTTTGGTATAGTAAATGAAGTAATAGGCTAAGAGGGAGTAGAAACAGGCAATATCTTACTTAAAGTTTATTCATAGCTTCTACATATACACCCGAAAAAGCCATAAATAGTTAAGCAAATATTCATGATAGATAGATATACAGTCATTCGAATGCCTGATTAGTAGTGTGACCTTTTGCAATATCAACTGCAAGGATTTCCATACAGACTTTCTTTTCAAACTTGTGTGTGTGTGTGTGTTTTTTTTTTTACAGGATTAGAACATAGATGGGAAATGCTGATAAAAATGTTACTGGCAGCTAATGAACTTGCTATGTCTCAATTTTGTATGTGGTAGCACTTGGTTAATTTAATTCTGATGCATTCAAGGATATTTTTTAATTAATCTATTTTGGTAGAAAGATAACCTGTTACTTGTTTTGTTTTGCACTAAAATTCTATTACTTCTCTCTTTTTTTTTTTGAGTTCTTAGAAAAAGTTTTGCATTTGTACTCAATTTAGAAATCATGCCTTAATATTTAATAAGAGAAGTGTTTTTCTTTCTGTTTTGTATTAATTGCTTAGAAGGTGAATAAAATGGAATCTGAACTATTAAAGTTCCAGTCTTATGCACTACAAACTTGATGGATACTGCTACTAGTTAGTTTATACATAGCCTCAAGCCATACCAGGTGCTCACTGTTTACCTTAATAGGCTAAGTGATATTCATGATACTATAGCAAACAAGATGAATATAGTGACCTTTGCCCTGATTTCACACCGAGACCAAGTCACATACACAGACAATCAAATAATGTTATAAGAGTGAAATGTATTGTAATTCTACTTTTAATGTACACTTCATTGTTTCTTGTGTGCCAAATTGAAGTTTTCCATCATTCAGTAATTGACTAACTGATGTGCTACAAATTCCAAAGTCCATTAGTATGGTTTAATCAAATTTTCCAAGTAATAATAAAGAGTTAATTTAATTGAATGAATAAAATATGTGAAATCTACTCTATGTTAACAAAAACACTTATAAAAATGGGGAAATGCTGGGTGCTCAAATTATTGGACTTGCATACAAAAGAAAAACAGTTTCATGAACACAATAGGAAAAATGTAACTGCAAATGTTTGTAAAATAGTGTTCTATTCGTGTATTTATTGTTGCTTAAATCCAGGACTCGCAAACTTTCTGGAACAAACGAGTGAAATTGACAATCAGTTTCTACTCTGCAGTTAGTCAATTTTAAGACTTGCAAGTTCTGCAGCATTTTGATCTGTTCAAACAATGTTGTATCCCTAAAGCATAAACCACTCAGGGAAAGCTTATGCAGCTTTACTGCATTGACAAGAATTGCTTTCAGACTATTATAAAAAAATAGTTGTTGAGGTTTTGCAGGATCATCTTTCACTTCAAGGCTGAGTTCCAGGAGATTGATGCAAGATTGTAGAGCATAGAAAAGTTTTAGAGCAGCTAAAGATGAAATGTAATTGTGGCTGATGTCAAATACTTCAAGATTGATGGATACTTTTTTTATTAAGTCTACCAGTGCTTTGACTTCTTTGTCACTTATATCACAGTGACTAAAGTCTAGTCTCTGTAAGGTCACATTATTACATTGAGACAGACGATACAACGCTTCAGATAGCTTCATACAACCCTCATTTCCTAGTTCATTGTGACTGATATTTAAAGCAAGTAACTGCTTGCATTCCATCAGTTCTTCAACGAGATAGGCTAAGGATTCGCCAGAAATTCCACAATGACTTAAACTTATTTCTTGCAGCATTTTCCACTGCTTGAAAAGCTTGGTCAGTTCTTTTAGGAATGGAATACTCATTACATTATCACTTAAGTCTAACCGAACAAGATTTAATTGGCCTAAATGACTTGCAGCTAATTGAGGTACCGAATTGAAATAACAGTTTTTCAGACTAACTTGATTCAATCGTTCACAACACTTTAATGAGGCCAGAATATCAGAAGCATAACTTTCTTTATCTCCTGAAATAGAAAACGAAGTCAAATTGTCACAAGATTTCATAACTTCACATAACTCTCTCAGGTCATATTTGGCTATGCAATCACCTGCTAATTCCAAATGCTTCAAGGAAGTGCTAAAATGTGTGATGATTTCAGATATTAGGTAAGGGTGGCTGTTATTATTTGATATATAAAGACTTAGTAGTCGTTTTTGTTGCTGACTTATTAATGGATCTTCAAATAATTTTGTCATGAAATAGTGCACTTCGCTCATAAATCCACTGTCTAATCTAAGTTCATTGCCAGATACTCTATGATCAATACAGTTAATAACTTCTGCTGGAGCAATATACATTACGTAGTTTATCACAGAAGACTCAGTGCTATCAAAATAATAAATGATTACATAACCATCCACTGAAATGAAATCAGTGTAGTGCAATAAGGGTATTTTTCTGGTACTGTATTCTGTGTGTAAATCTGAAGAGGTGATTAGTTCTATTTCTCTTATGGTATCTGTACGATCCATGCACTCAGCCAGCATGTGAATCTCATCTGAAATAGTGTTTCCCATCATTGAAAGTTTAACACATGAATCTTGTTGACCCATTGTGGAGCACAGTTCAGTTAGTTCATCAACATCATTCAGTATATTGAAACTGCTCAGAATAACATTTGCTAAAAATGAAGTACAACTTTCAGGCTTTCCTTTCACAAAATTTATTGAAGAAGAAAACAGTGGCTTTAACAAATAGGAAACATTAAACTTAACGATTAGTTTGATTGATTGTGGGCCACTTTTAAATCGAAATATCTTCATATTTTGGTATTTTAAAATAGAAATTGTACTTACAATGTTATTTTTAGAGCAACTCAGTTCCACCAATGATGAAGAGTGTACCAAGTTATAATTAAGTCCACTCCCTGTGCCTGATATATTCACTTGATCCACTTCAACGATTTTTTTACAGTCTCTATCTGAGTATTGTTTTAATCCTGCCAACAGTTTAAAAATAAAGTGTTCTCCTCCATCAAATAATGCATTGTCTTCCAGTTTACGGCACAATCTTAATGCATTACTTAGCGACTCTAAATCATCTATATTAATACCCAGTTCATAGTTTGTGGGGAAATTCATTGGGCTCAATTCATCTCGGAATCTCAACTCGAGCAACTTACAAAAAACATAATCTTTATAATTGTTTGGAATAGTAAATGAAATCAAGTTGATACAAGAAGGATTAGTCTGCTCGATAGCTGGCAGATTTCCTTCTAATTTACAATGGCAATCAATTTCCGTGATTATCTCCACTAGTGGAATATAATCAAATTTAAAATAGATGTCTAGAGAAAGATAATGTAGTTGCTTCTGCTTAGAAGTGAACACAGGAGTTTTAAGTATTTGTTTCAAAGCATCTTGCACGATATTTCTAAATGGTTTATACATAGAGCAACCGAATTCCTCGAGTTTATTCTGGTGGATGCTAAGAAAATTTTCTGGTAAAATATATATTCCATACTTGGTCTCATAATTTGTAATGTAACAATGTAGTAATATTAAACAACCATTGACAGGAATGAAATTAATGTAGAATAATGAAGGATCTCTCCGAGAATTTTCAATACCCAAAATTTCAGACAGAATAGACTCTATTTCTCTTATCATATATTTATCATTCAGGCCCTCAGCAATCATATGAATCTCATCTAAAATAACATTCTCTGCTAGTGAGAGTCTCACACATGAACTTCTTGCACACAATATGGAACACAACTCAGTGAGTTCATCAACAAAGTTCTCCATTTTCGTATTGCAACAGCTAAGAATAATGTCAACTAAAATTGAATCCATGTTTTTTGATTTTTTGCTTATGAAATTGTTTAACGAAAAAATAGTATACATGTTTAACAATCTCGCAAAATCAAACTTTAAAATGATTTTGATGGGTAGTTGATCCGATTGAAATTGGATCAAGTTTAAAATTTGGCGATTAACAAAAATAGAAATTGATTTATAAGATGGTGAAAGTTTCATTGAAGATGAAGTGCATTCCAAATGGTAAGAACTCTCATCTATTGCTTTAGTGGACAGCGTCACTTTCTCTATTTTAATAGCATTTTTTATTTTTTTTATTGAAGTGAAATTACTCTCCTTTGAACCTAAATCTTCAGTTATCTTTGTTATTAACGAACTCAGCAAGTGATTAATACCATAAATAAAAACTTCAGTTTCCTTTAATTTTGTACAAGACGTCAATGCACTGCCTAAATGAAATAAATCATCTATCAATTTTTTGACACTGCCTTCTTTCAAGTGTGTTGTAGACAAATGAAAAATGCTTGAAATGCAAGACAAGGGATCTGACATTTTGTAAGATGTGCATATATGAAGATTTTTTAATATTCTGTTTGGATAGAAAACTGGATTATTCAGAAGAAGAGGCTCAAGATAGTTGCTTAATTTATCTGCAAAGCTATCATCAATTGTAAGAACATTGTAGTTGATCAATTCCGGATTTTCTATAAATGGACTCACATCTGCAGGAACAATTAGTATTCTGCCAGCAATGTCGTAATGTGTTACTTCTAAACATAATGATAATGCTATGACATAACAACCAGCTGGAATGAAATCAATGTAGCACAGCATTGAATCGTCCATCAATTTTGAAATTCTTGCAGTCATATAAGTGATTTCGCTTGCTATTTCGTCAATTAAAAAACTTTCAGCAACCATAAACGATTTATCAGAGTCTACGTCAAATATTGACAGTTTAGCGCATGATCCTGAGGGGCACATTGCTAAGCATTTCTCCCTTAGTTCTTCGACAAAAAACTCACTTCGTGGCTCAAGGCTATTGAGAATGACATCAACTAAGGTTGATGCACAAGTTGTTTGGTCTTCACTTCCTTTTAAAGATTTTACTGAGGAAAAAACTAGGCCTTGTATCATTTTCTTGAACTCAAATTTTAGAATCATTTTGTTGATATCATGTTCATGAAAATTAATTAATGTTACATTTGCATGACAATTCATTTTAAAGAATAAGATCATGTTTTTGATAGTGTAACTTAGCTTGGTAGTAAGGATGCTGAGTGAAGAAAACATACGCATAAATTTAATAAAATTTTTATCAATACTACTAGAAAATGATATAGATTCTAGTACCAAAGAATCTGAGTTTTGCTTTGTTTGTATTTTTAAAGCTTCTAAGCTTTCTTCAGATATGTTAGGAATTATTAAGCTTAATTTTTTAACACAATTTTCGCA
>WLWI01005197.1_pt1 | contig 10894 bp, 10 predicted proteins | sample 6701501 | NCBI WGS metagenome assembly WLWI01 (sample SAMN12718690, study PRJNA515312) | sponge metagenome | isolation source: marine sponge | host: Mycale hentscheli | place: New Zealand: South Island, Marlborough, Capsize Point | collected 2014-11-01
ACTTCTCGTTCATAACGGTTTAAATGTTCGTAGGTTCGTGGCATTCTATGTTCTCCTTTGGGGGGGGTCAGATACCCAAAGAATGAACTATGCTGCGGACCTTTGCACTTGTATTGTTACTCTACCATCAATGAGTCCTGGATGGAATGAGCTCGAACCGGTTTTGGTACGATCCCTTCCGGTTGCAGACTTCAATCCAATGGGAAAGAGTCCTTCTCTCTGAACGGTGAACTTAAAAGCCGGATGCGGGAAAGCCACTTGTCCGGTTCTGAGAGGGGCCGAGAAACAACTTGAGAATGGAGACAATCTTGTGGCACTGTCGGGAACCCAGATAGCAAACAGAGAATACAAACAGTCTCCTACCGCTTGGGAAAATCTCGGCCTACTCGGCAAAAAAGCACACAAAGATACAAGAACCGAAAAAAAATTATCACTTCAATTATAATGCTTTAGCCATGACACAAAAACGCCCCAAAAAAGCCGTTATACTTGCAGCAGGACTCGGAACACGCATGCTCCCATTGAGCAATATGCTGCCCAAACCACTTATCCCTTTCTGGGGCAAACCTATCTTGGCTCATAATTTAGACCTCTTACATTCCTGGGGTGTTAAAGATGTTTTAATAAATTGTCATCATAAAGCAGAAATGATGATGAGTGCTCTACAAAAAATAGCCCCTAAAGGATTGCGTATTTCTTTATCTTTTGAACCCGAGATTTTAGGAACTGGTGGCGCTTTACGTCACGCCCAATGGTTTTTGGATGGAATGCCTTTTTGGATGATGAATGCAGATATTGCTGTGGATTTGAAGCCAGACATTTTATTGCGTTCGCTCCAATCTCCTCGTCACTTGGCCTCGCTGTGGGTCCATCCCTCGCGCGGACCACGAACGGTAGACGTTAAAGACGGCCGCATCACAAGATTTCAAAGTCCATTACCTGGCGCGAAAAACACGTATACATTCTGCGGATTACAACTTTTAACAAACCGTATCTTGGATTATCTTCCAGAAGAAGGATGTTCATCGATTATCGATGCCTACCTCCGGGCCATGAAAAAAGGGTGGTCCATCCGCGGCGTTGAGGTTCCTCATTCATACTGGGCGGACATTGGAACCCCTGAACAGTATTTAGTGGCACATAAAGAAACCTTCGAAGCCTATAAAAAAAATCAGCCAGGAAAAAGGTTTGTTTTTTCAGAGGCTCGCGCTCGTATATGTTCCTGGCATCGCAAAGGCGTCTCTATAGAAGGATTTGCGGCACTAGACAATCGTTTAACACTCGCAAAAGGGACTCACATTGAAAATGCTATACTATGGGAAGGTGTTTCATCTAGGCCCAAAACTTTGATTCGCGGAGCGATTGTAGGATCCAACACAAACGTACAGGGCGAGGTGTCTCACATAGCGATACCCGCAACACAGGCGTTGGAATCTAGCGAAATGGATGGGCTCGCAGCTCTTGGTTGGGATATTCTGCATACAACCGCTCACCTGTTTCTCCCTAGAGGATCCGAACGAACGCTGATTCGCGTACAACAACAATCAAAAAAGGCCATATTGATCCGCTATTTATCTAAACGAGAAGAAAACACCTATTACACAAGACATGCTCGGTTTCTAAAAAAAATCGGCGTTCATGTTCCTGCGATTTTAGAAAATGCTCCAAATCACGATTATATGATCATGGAAGATCTTGGTAATCGAACCCTAAAAAGCCAGGTTCCTGGACCAAAACAGCTCCAGTTGTATGAGGCTGTTTTGGATGATGTTTATCAGTTACATCATAAAGGAAAAGATGCGGCTGGTCGACAGTCCATACCATTGATGCTCCCCTTTTCCAGTAAACTATATCGATGGGAGCATAACTTGTTTATTGAAAACTTTATTAGCAGACAGATCGCAAAGAAAAAAGTAGACACCAAACACCTTCTTGCGGAGCTGCATTTAGTCGCACAACAATTAAGTCGCGAACCCTATACGTTGATTCATCGAGATTTGCAGTCAACCAACATTATGATCCACAAAAACCAGCCCTATCTTATCGATTTCCAAGGCATGCGTTTCGGCCCCCCGTCGTACGATCTGGCCTCATTCCTTTGCGACCCTTACGTAGAACTATCTGAAAAACATCAACTTTATTTGCTGAGATACTACGCCCAAACATTTAAAGGGACTTCGACAGTAGAAAGCACCTTTTGGTGGGCGGCTATACAACGACTTGTGCAAGCACTCGGAGCTTATGGCCGGCTCGCGCACCTACCAGGATGCGAACGGTTTTCGGTCCATTACAAACCAGGATTACGCATGTTAAACCGTGCGCTTACTCATTTGCCGCCACTCGCTTATTTGAGAGAACTCACAAGGATGTTATCCTAAGTTCGGAGCTAAATGCAGTTCTCTGCACAAATCATTTGGGCCAACGGGACAGACATTAACCTGGATTCGTCAGTTAAACGTGGGATTTCTGTGCGAATGCTTTGGAGGCAAAAGGTTGCAAAAAAACGCAGGCGCACCCGCTGGGTGCGTCGAGGCTTTTTTGTAATTCCTTTTGGCCCAAATGGCTCGTGCAGAAAACCGCGTTTAACTGACGGATCCAGGATTAAGGTAGTTTCAGATAATGCTCCGCCAAATCCCGTGTTGTATTCCTCAACAAGGTTTCTGAATGCTCTATTGCATATTCAGTTGTCATATCTTCTTTTTGGCAGGACAGAACGATTTCTATACCCCATTGTTTATACTGTTGTTCAGAGATCTGCGTTGATCCGGCTATAATAGCGACTTGGGTTTTTGTTTCTTGCGCTAAATTCACAATTCCAGAAACAACCTTTCCATGTAATGATTGAGCATCGAAACGTCCTTCCCCCGTTATAATCCAGTCCGCATTTTGTATTTCATCTTTTAATCCATTAACAGATATGATCGTTTCTATTCCTGAAACGAGTTCAGCATCTAAAAATGCCATCGCGCCCGCAGCCAAACCTCCGGCGGCTCCTGCACCCGGTATATCGATTTTTTTCCCTCGTTCTTTTTCAACACAATCCGCCAGATGATGTAATCCTGCATCTAATTGATCTACCATGTCTGGTGTAGCCCCTTTTTGCGGGCCAAATATATGGGCGGCGCCTGTTTTGCCGCAAAGCGGGTTATCCACATCACAAAGCACTTCAACAGCGGGAGCGCCTGGGTTTTCGGAAGGAATAATGGTCGCTATTTGTTCGAGGTGACGACCTCCATATCCTATGGCGTTTCCATGGATATCCAAAAACTGCCATCCGAGGGCCATAGCCATGCCTACACCACCATCGACCGTTGCACTGCCACCGACAGCCAATAACAATTTTTGAAGCTCCCGTTCAAGCGCATGACCTACCAATTGACCAGTCCCATATGTGGTCGTGTTAAAAGGATTAAGCTCTTCAGGTTTGAGCAATGTAGTTCCACTCGCCGATGCCATCTCTACCAATGCTTCAGCACGATTTTCAAACCATGCATATCCAGCTTCGACGGTTTGGATGGGTAACGGTCCCATGACGTTATGCGAGACCCATTCGCCATCTCGGATTTTTAGCAGGGTCTTTGCCGTCCCTTCCCCCCCATCGGCCATAGGAATAACAACAATCGATAGATCTCTATGAACAGCCAGTAAGCTGTCTCGTATAATATCACAAGCAAGGCTAGCACTTACCGAACCTTTTAGGGAATCCATCGCAATTATAATTTTCATGAATGCGTTGATACGTTGAGTGTTGAGCATTGCGCGTTGAAAGTTTATCTTGAGCCATATGAATGAAAACTCAACCAAAAAGGTTTATGACCCTGAAGTGTTGCCACCCGAAAAGGAGGGGCGATCCTTTAAGCCTGCGGATGAGAGGAATCGATTTATACAAAAATATGGATCCCTTTTGGCGGGTCTTCTTATCGATCTCCTCGATCTAGCTAGTTTTGGAGCACATGGATTACGTGTCGGCCTAATAGCGGGAGGCCTCTTAGGCTTTTGGTTGTGTTATATACACAAAGTCCCGATATGGAAAAGTCTTTTATGGGGACTTGCGGCAGGCATCTATTGTGCGTTTCCCTTCACAGAACGGCTCCCTCTCGCAACTCTTTTAGGAGGCTATCTCAGTTTTAAGGGAAAGAAATAGTCTTCTTATTCCGTTTCTCCCGATGGCTGACCCGATGGAGCATTTGTTCCTGATTCTTGTGCGGCAGAAGCCGCATTCTTCATTTTTATAGATGGGATGATCAGCTTTTTAAAGTCTCGAAAAGACAGAAATAAAAACAGAGAGACAATCAACACAAAAAAGATATTTGAAACAATCAACATCACTTTGGGATGGATCCGTTTACCCGTGATCATTTCCGAAAAGGAAAACATAATATGCCCACCATCCAGAATAGGAATCGGCAGTAGATTGATGATGGCTAAGTTAACGTTAATTAAACCGGTAAACCATATAGCGACCATAAAGCTGCTAGAGATCATTAACCATAACATATAAATAATGGCGAACGGGCCCCCGATATTCTGTCCTGCTTTTTTGGCTGTTTTAGGCGTTACCAATGCTTTCAAGACACGAAAAATAAGTTTGGCGTGACCCTGAATCTGTTGGCTCGGCTTTGGATGTATCATTAACGTGTTATCTTTCCAATAGTTGTTAAACATAATCCCAATGCGAACCTGGTCATCTTTTTCATAGTAAGCAGGTGTAACCTTTAAGGGGATGATGTCTTGGTTCCGCTTGACTTGAATAGAGACTTCTTGGTTTCGATGTTTATCTACTAATGAAATAAGATGGCTTTGGCTATGCACGATTTGGTTGTTCAGGCTAACAATGAGATCTCCAGATTTAATCCCTGCTTTTTCCGCGCTAGAACCGGGTTGTACGCTCAATACCTTACAAAAATTCTCTCCACTAATGGCGGGTCTGGCATCAATCTTACCCACGGATAATTGTTCAGTAGCCATTACAATCTCTTTAGTTGATCCTTTAGATTTTATGTGCAAAGTAATTTCATCATGCAGCACACATTCGGTTAAGATCTCTTGCCAGTTACTAACGGAGACCCCATTAATTTCAGTAATCTCATCGCCGATGCGTAGTCCCTGATCATATATCGGATTAGTGGGATCTACATAGCCCACCACCGTATTATGCTGATCAGGAACGGATGGCATCCCTGTCCAGTAGACGATATAAGCAATAAATACGGCAAAGATCATATTCATGATCACGCCTGCACTCCCTACTAATATCTTTTTGAAGGGAGAAATATGGAGGAGCGGAGGGGTATCATCGTCTTTCTTAGGAGTCTCAAGACCAAACGTAGGATCCATTTGTGGAAGCGCTACATATCCGCCAAAAGGAAGAAGTCCAATTTTATATTTCACCCCGCGAATCGTCTTTTTCCACAGAGCAGGCCCAAAACCAATGGAAAAGGCCTCTATTTTTAACCCGCACCATCGGGCCACCCAGAAATGACCTAGTTCATGTATAAAAACAGTAAGGCCAAATAGCAACGCAATACTAAGTCCCATTAAAATAGCTGTTAACATACCATACCTTACCTTTTTTTAGAATCGTTTGTACCTTCTACAAACGTCGGGTTAAATCTTTTCTAAAAATAGATGTGTATAGATATACATTGCTGGGCCTGCAAAAAGAAGGCTATCAATGACATCCAGAACACCACCCATTCCTTTTATTATTTTTCCTGAATCTTTTACGGCCGCGGACCGTTTTAAAAGAGATTCTGTTAAGTCGCCCACAATACCTATAACAGGTAGACAAACCCCCAATATAAGGGCATCAACAATCGTCATGGAAACAACGAAAAAATCTCCTCGTGTACATAAATACCATGACAGACTCACAATCATACCACTGAGTATGCCGCCAACGCAACCCTCCCATGTTTTAGCTGGAGAGATTCGAGGAAACAGTTTATGCCGCCCGAACTTACTTCCCACAAAATAAGCCCCTATATCTGTGCATTTAACGATAACAATTAAATACAAAACGATTAAACGACCATCACTTTTTTCCCACCCCACGAGAAGCTTCGTGAAAAAATTAAATAAGAAAGGGATATACATAATCCCCAACAACGTTCCGGCTATCGTTTCTAAAGAATGCGTATTATAAGGCCTTCTAAATTGCGACCACCATGTAACTGTAACGACAAGAAACAAGATACTCCACTCCAAAGCGGATGATTCCCCTGCCTGTGTATGTCGCTCTTGAAACCATGTGCCTCCTATTAATAAAAGACCTCCTATCAATGCAATCGACTTTTCTTGAGGAACTTTTGCAGCCTTGAGCAACGCATGAAGCTCCCAAGAACCCCTTCCACAGATTAGGAGTAGGACGATAAGCCACATAGGAGGTGGCAGCGCAAAGATAGCAACAAAAAGAACCGTACTAATGAGAAGCCCGCTATATATTCTGTGTTTCAACACCGTCTTAAGTTATTGTATGTCCCCATATCGACGATGCCTGTTTGCATACGCCTCAATCGCTTGTTTAAAATGTTGCTCACGAAATTCAGGCCATAACACGTCAGTAACATACAATTCCGCATAGGATGATTGCCATAAAAGAAAGTTGCTAATACGCATTTCACCGCTCGTACGGATTATAAGGTCTGGGTCAGGTATATCCGGGGCATATAAATTGTTTGAAACGGTTTTTTCGTCGGTTTCGTTCGGGGAAAGTTTTCCTTGCTTAACTTGATTGGTTATCTTTCGAACGGCATCAACAATTTCAGCTCTTCCTCCATAATTTAAGGCAAGAATCAGTGTTCCTTCTTTATAGTTGGATGTAGCGGCCTCGACTTGAGCGAGTTTTTTAAGAACGGGCTGGGGCAATTTTTCCTGACGTCCTATAACCCGGAGGCAAATTTTATTTTCATGAAGCTGATGTTCATGTCCGGACAAATAGGTTTGTAATAGTTTCATAAGACCCGCAATTTCATCTTTTGGCCTGACCCAATTTTCTGCGCTAAAGGCATATAATGTTAAATATTGAATCCCCACCTCTTTACTGGCCCGTAATACGGCCTGTACAGACTCGGCGCCTGCCGCATGACCTTTAAGACGAGACAATCCTTGTTGCCGGGCCCACCGACCGTTACCATCCATAATGATCGCTACATGTTTTGGAATAGTGGGTGTCTTTTTAGTCATATTACCCGATTGAAAAAGTGCTACTCCGTTTGGGCCCAACAGATACGATCTTTGTAGGGACACCTGTAATGGTTTCAATCCGTTTTATATAGGTCTGGGCTTGTTGGGGTAATGCTTCGAAACACGTCGCATCCTTTGTTGAAGTTTTCCACCCGTCAACATCTTCGTAGATAGGCGTGCATTGTTCAAGGGTCTGCGTGTTTGCAGGAATGTTATCTAGGCGTCTCCCTTTGCATTCATACGCGATACAAATTTTTATAGTTTCAACATGATCCAGCACATCAAGTTTTGTCATAGCCCAATAATCAATTCCATTGATCATCGCCGCATAGTTAGCCACGACCCCATCAAACCATCCGCATCGCCGTGGTCGACCTGTTGTGGCTCCATATTCATTGCCCACGTTCCGAAGCATCTCACCCATATCATCGAATAATTCTGTGGGAAATGGACCTTCCCCAACCCGGGTCGTATAGGCTTTAACAACGCCCAAAACCTGATCCATATGACGGGGTGGAACCCCCGCCCCAATACAAGCCCCTCCAACGGTAGCGCTTGACGATGTAACAAACGGATAGGTTCCATAATCAATATCTAGCATGGTCCCTTGTGCTCCCTCGAACAGAATCGATTCTTCTTGGGCGACGGCCTTATTTAACAAGGCGGTTGTATCCGTAATAAAAGGCGCTAACAAAGGGGCAGCTTGCTCGTATTTTTCTAGCAGTGGATCAGGGTTTAATCTGTCTGCATCAAAAAAATGAAGAACTTTGTTGTTTTCTTCAACACGTTGTTTTAAACGTTCTGGGAAGTCGGGAGCGATTAGATCAACCATTCTAAAGCCTGTTCTTCCCACCTTATCGCTATATGCAGGACCAATCCCGCGTTTTGTCGTCCCGATCTTTTCGTGAGTAGAGCGCGTTTGCTCAAGTCTTGCGTCCATAGATCGATGATAGGGCAAAACCATATGAGCACGATCACTCACAAAAAGACGGCCTTGAACACCAACCCCTTTTTCTTCCAGCTCTTTTATCTCCTCGATTAAAGAGAGGGGGTCAATCACCATGCCATGGCCCATGACAGCCTTTTTATCGGCTCTTAAGATGCCCGACGGAATGAGATGCAAAACATACTTCTCGTCACCAATCTCCACGGTATGACCGGCATTATTACCTCCCTGAAAACGAACAATCCAGTCTACATCTTCGGTAATCACATCAATGATTTTTCCCTTTCCCTCGTCACCCCATTGAACACCTATGAGTACAATATTTGGCATGCTTACTTGTCCTTTGCTAAAAATCCGAAGATCTAAAGGTATAAAAGTCTAAAAGTCAATGAGGATAATTTTTGCTTGAGGCGTTGAACTCATAGTCTTTTATCCGGACAACATTTGAAGAAAAACATTTTTTTGTTTAAACGTATAAAAGCAAGGCTGTCACCCCACATTCACAAACGGTTCTACTATATGGTAAAGCGCTTTCGCTTGTTTTCGTAAATTATGGTGATGGGATTTTTCTAAGGTGGAGTCTTCCTTTAGAATATGAAAGACTTCCTGCCGAGCCCGCTGTAATAGTTCTCCATCTTCTAAGGGATTCCCAAGTCGGAACAAAGGAAACCCACTTTGTTCTTGACCTAAAAGGTTGCCCATTCCTCGAATCATCAAATCTTCTTCAGCTATACGAAATCCATCATTCGTCTTTTCCATAATTTTAAGCCGTTTCCAAGAGTCCAGTGATGTGGGGTGACCTTGAAGAATACAAAAAGACTTGTGCCCCCCTCTCCCAATTCGTCCACGTAACTGATGTAACTGAGCTAATCCAAACCGCTCGGCATGTTCAATCAACATGATCGTTGCATTCGGAATGTCGATCCCGACCTCAATCACTGTTGTCGCAATGAGAATATCCATGTTCCCGGCCTTGTAGCGTTCCATGACCGTTTCTTTTTCAGCGGTATTCAGCTGTCCATGGACAAGCCCTAACCGTTCATCCTGAAAAACGGTTTGCTTCAGCGTCTCATACATTTTTTCCGCAGAACGAAAATGACTTGTTTTAGATTCAGCAACCAAGGGATAGACCAAATAAGCTTGCCGTCCTTTTGCCACCTGTTTTTTGATAAATCCATAGGCATCTGGCAGTTGTGTTTCTCGAATGACACGGGTGACAACCTCCCCTCTGCCCTGAGGTATTTCGTCAAGGACACTCACATCTAAATCTCCATAAAGGGTCATGGCAAGGGTTCTGGGAATTGGGGTTGCGGTCATAACTAATACATCCGGATGTTTTCCCTTTTTATAAAGAAGCCCTCGTTGTTTCACACCGAATTTATGTTGTTCATCAATCACCACCAGCCCAAGTTTCTTGAATGCAACCCGATCTTGCATGACGGCATGCGTCCCCACAATCACATGAATTTGACCGTCTTTGATCCCCTGTAAAATTTCTCTACGTTGAGCTGTAGACATATCACTTCTGAGTAACTCCACGGTGAGGTCTAGAGGTTCAAGGTACTTCCGGAGCAGGTAAAGATGCTGAACCGCTAATATTTCTGTAGGCGCCATAAACACCGCTTGAACTCCGCATTCAACGGCATTTACGATCGCACACATAGCGACTATTGTTTTCCCGGACCCCACATCTCGCTTGTAAGAGACGATGCATGGGGTGCGTGCTTTTCATGTTCTCTTCAAGTTCGCATATCACACGCTTTTGCGCGGTTGTGAGTTCAAACGATAATCTGTCTAATAGTTTGTTTTTTAGCCTGTTTTTTGAAGCGTAGACATGACCTTCTAGAACTCGCTCCGCTCTAGTTTTTCTCCCCACCAAAACGAGTTGAACACAAAGAAACTCCTCAAAAATCAATCGCGTCCTTGCGTGTTTAGCCCGATCAAACGTCTCCGGAAAATGAACCTCTGAAAGTGCCTGTGTAATGCTCGGAAAACGGTTTCGGGTTAGCATTTCTTTCGGCAATGTCTCTTCGACGAGATCGACATAGTGTTCAATAACATGCCCCATAATTTTTTGGAAAACCCGCTGTGACAAATTTTCTGTACCAGGATAAATAGGAAGAATATGCCCCCTGTAGATAGCATCGACATTGTCCTGATCAACGGGTTCGATTTCAGGGTGTTGCAAAGTGTAGTGCCCCTTATACTTTGATACTTTTCCATATACGGTGACAGGATCGCCTCTTTTTAGCTGATCTTGAAGATAAAAGGTCCCATACCATTTACAGGTCACAAGACCGGACTCATCTCCAATCACAGCTTGAAAAAAGCGTTTTCCAAAGTTGGGTTTGACCCAATCGCACACTATAACTTCACCTTTTACCGTCGAAAACATGCCGGAACGTAGCTCGGATATTTTCTGAGTTTTCCGACGATCTTCATACTCTCGTGGCAGAAAATATAGAAGGTCATGCACAGTGTGAAGACCCAAATGGGCAAACTGTTCAGCCCGAGCTGATCCAACATCTTTCAGATATCGAACGGAATCACTTAACCCTCGTTGATGAACCTGTTGTTTCATAGCTTAAACCTAAAAAGATCCGTATAACGGATTTTTTTAGGTTTAAGTTCCATCCTTGCAGACTCAACTTACAAGTGCAAAACCGAAGCTGTCCATCATTTCTTTGGGCGTTCTATATTCTAAGCATTTTCTCGGTCTATTATTCAGTAACTCCACAGCCCATCTCAACTGAGCGGAGCTGT
>WLWI01005200.1_pt1 | contig 10889 bp, 4 predicted proteins | sample 6701501 | NCBI WGS metagenome assembly WLWI01 (sample SAMN12718690, study PRJNA515312) | sponge metagenome | isolation source: marine sponge | host: Mycale hentscheli | place: New Zealand: South Island, Marlborough, Capsize Point | collected 2014-11-01
CCTATATTTTTTCTTTTTTGCAAGCCTCTTTTTATTGTTTTGATTTTGTGGTGGGTCCGGGGGCAATCAACCCCCCCCCCCCCCCCCCCCCCCCCCCCAGACTATTAGTGGCTAAATTAAACATGAAGTTGCCAGCTAGCTCATGTTTTCCCTGTCTTACTTTACTGCTAGAGTTTGGCTGTTGGCTACATATGAGAGGCTCATAGGCTTACAGTAAGGAGTGAGCGGTGTACTAACAACACTACGGAGTGAAGAAGTGAGTGGTGTACTAACAACACTCCGGAGTGAAGGAGTGAGCGGTGTACTAACGACACTCCGGAGTGAAGGAGTGAGCGGTGTACTAACTACAACTGCAGTCTCTTGATGTGCTATTATAGTGCCCGTAGCGCTAAAGTAACCAATCTCACTTTATTATCTGTGATACTCTACTAAGTTGAGTTTTACCATCCTAAAAGAGCTGTCCGCCGCCCCTTTTCCCCATCCACAAATGAACCTTCCTTAATATATGATTCTCCTACTCAGTGCTACATTATTATATTACATAGAATGCAATTTGATGTATCTAAATGAAAATAATAATAATTTTTTTCCCAGTTACAATTGAATTCCCTGATTTCGTTGAGTATCCCAATATTCATATGGGTGAGGGTGGGTAATGGGTGAACGGGGCTAGAAAATTTTAACTGCTCATATTGGTAATTCTATTGGTCAATCCATTTGTGCATGTGTGCACATATCCAAATGAAAATTTCTGCATCAAACCCTGATTTGTAATGCAAGTTAAGTCCTGTAATACTCGCACAGCCCTGGGGCTCATTGTAGTGCAATAAAAATGATCACATCTTCTGCCAAATGCAATTTCCATTTTTCTTTAGATGTCCACGCTAATTGCCTGCCCCAGCTGATGTTGGGGAATTATAGTTGTTTATTGCACTCAAACTGTTGAAGTATCTGATATTTCCCAATAAATCACTTGTTTATGATTATCAACTAACACATGTACACTTACAGACGATTACCGCTAATTTTCTCTTAATGTGAACACTGTAATAAACAAAATCGACCTGAGCTCTGGTTTAAACTTGGGACATACGAAAAAAGGGGAATGAAATGTGCCGTCTTTTGCAACAAGAACAATTAAAACAGCAGCGACAGAAGAACTGACACTAGGGGGGCAAAATGTAGACTAATTCACAAAATAGTATTCTGTGATTGTTGCACAGGCTTATCAGTACCAAAGAAAGGGTTTCAAAAATAATCAGTGACCACAAAATGTACTATGTCATTGGATTGGACCATTTTCTCCATTATTGCTACTGGGCGTGGCAGCAGGTCTGTCAGGCTACATAAACCACAAAGTAAACCACTTGACAAGCTACAAAAAACCATTCTATCCTCTTCACCAATATCTAGAGAAAAACAGCACTACAGATGGCAGTACAATTTCTAAAAACCTTATTCAGATGTTAGTTAGAAAGTTAGAATTACTAACAATGATACAGAAAGAACTCAACTTGTTCATATCAAACTGTTTCAATGCTTCAGTCCTACAGTCCCGCAGTTCTTATAAAAAAAAACTCATTTCATTGGTTAATCAAATCATGTGACCAATTATAGCGCCGCGCGTGACCAATTATAGCGCCGCGCGTGACCAATTATAGCGCCGCGCAAGGGCTAGGGCTAGGGGACCAATCAGAAGAATTCTTTGATAAGAACTGCGGGATGGCTCCTTCAGCCTAATGATACTTAAAAATTTTCATGTTGCTCCAAGTGAGACAAAAACAAAACAAAACAAAAAACAACAACAAAAAAAAACAAAAAACAATATTAACACATAACTACCATATAATTATGTCAACATGCACAAAAAAGTGGGCACAACACGGTCTGCATAATCGCAGGAAAAAGATCATTTAACTTCTTCACAATGTATTAAAGAAGCCTGTGGATTCAAATGGTTAAGTTGCAAATGTCAGCAACAATTGGAGCTATGGCTATAAAATAGGAGTTCTTGCCTGGTTGCTGAAGAACGTGTTTAAGTGCAAAAAAAAATTATGTTGACCAATCCCGCATTAAGTCCAATTTTCCTAAAAGAAGGTGCAAGAGAAAGAGAGAGAGAGAATGAAGGGGGCGAGAAAGAGAAGAGATATTTAAAGGCAAAGCAGACACTCTCACACTAAAGTGGAGAATGTTAGCCTTGTGTTATATTACAGATTTACACTAATGCATCCATTCTGGGTCCGGAAGTAGCTACGTGTACATATCTGGAGTTGGCACCACTGGAAAGTTCTGTGCCCAAAGTGGCCCACACATTGGTAGAAAAGTACAGTTTCAAAAACTCCCAGAAGTCTATGGTAAAAACAAAACCACACACTTCCCGCAACACATGTCTCATGTTAGTCACCCGCTGAGGTCACATGACAAGCCTCGAGGCATTGGTATATTTTAATACATAGCTGCTTCCAGCCTCGTTTCATTCTTCCTCATTGACTTTATGTAGCGAGTCTGCACTTCGGTTGGTAGGATACCTGAACCGCTTATCAAGTGAAGTAAATCTGAACTAGTGACACACCCACTCATGTAGATCAACATTGTGGTGGCCAGGAAGAAATACTGAAATGGGCGTAACTGAAACTTGAATTGTTGGTGATGCACTAAATGTTCAAAATAAACACAAAAAAAAACAAAAAAACAAAACAAAAAAAAAAGTTAAAAAAATTAATAAATAAAATAAAATAAAAAAATTTAAAAGCAAAAAAAAAATAAAAAAATAAAAAAAATACAAACAACATAATAGGTTGCGAATGCTAGGTGATTAATAGATCAGTCTAGTATGCTCAATATGATACAGGCTACGTGAATTTACCTGAAACCATGGCTGCCCTGATCGAGTGGTGGCTAAATTATATTCCGCTCCCCGCACCACACCCATAAAAATAATATAAATGCACATACCCATCCATTCATACACATGTACACATACACACACACACACACATTCAAGACGCTGATAGATTATTATGATGATGTCTATAACTATGCAAGTGCTCACTTGAGGGCATTGGTAACCGGTGTAGACTCCAAGTTGAACTCGGCAACAGGAACACCCCTCACTGCCAGCATGGGGGCGTAGCCAGCTGCTGGATAGACGACTGATGACGTCCCAACCTGACAATAAATCACATGATGCATCACATGATTTAGCACTCCTATCACCAGACAAGCTTGATCACAGAGTTACTTCAATTATGCTAACATGTTAAACATATGACAGTTCCCAATTAACCAGTAGAGACCATAAAGAGTGTCTCACACAACCCATGCTCACCAACATACAGAGGTCACAGTCCCTGAGAGCATTGTCAACTGCCCTCAGGACCCTGTGATCCAGTGGTTCTCCAAACCATACCACATGAGGCCGCAACAAACCACCACATTTCTGACACCTGGAACAAAGACAGTTGATAACTGACCACAGGGTTCCTTAAAAATGAGTGACAAGGAACATAAGCGAGTTACATGTGTTTGAATTATAACCAATGGTGCAGAAATTCAATACTTAGGTAGGATGAAGGATACTCATCTAATCCAATGTTACACCAAATGAAGAGGAGAGGGGTTAAGGGGATGGGGTGGGGGGAGGGGGTGTAGGAGCATTGCTTGTGATATGTGTACAATAGGCAATATTGTATTTAGATTAATTTTAACATTATTTAGAGTTGTTTTTACATTGGTGTCAAATCATTTCCATGTGTGTAGAATACGCACCAAGTGTGTGTGTGAGTGTGTGTGTGTGTTGTGTCTGTGTGTGTGTGTGTAGTGTGTTTGAGTGTGTGTTTATGTGTTACCTGGGTAGCTGTGACTCGGGAATCGCAGCATCTTTGGCATCAGGATCTGGCGCACTGAAACACACACACACACAAAGACAGACAAACAACACACGCAACCAAGTATGTTAGTCCCGGCACATATTAACATAGGCTATGTAACATTAAAACAAACAAATAAACACACACAGTATTGCGTACTGGAGGATGAATGACACCATGATAGATATGAAATCATATATTTGACATCAATTGTCTCAATTCCATAGTGCCTACTACACTAAACAAGAACCAAGTACAATCATTATTTGGAAAAATGATTAAGGAGCATGAATTGTTAAAGGCTCCATTGTTTGATGAGTGTTTAATGGCGTAGTGATGGCGGCTTATCAAATCATGCAAATTAGATTTGGGTTTGGTTTAGTGATTTACGAGTTGATGAAGTTATTGTCTTCCATGACTTCAACTGAAGTAACTCTGGTACCCATAATACTTGCAGGCACATGGTAGTCTGGCATAGCCAGAACCTCACCATACGTCAATGCAGAGAAAGGGTCTGCTGGGAACAATCCTGCATCGGCTGTTCCAGCACCACAATTTTGGGATGTGGTTAGTTAACATTTATCTAGCTGCTTCAATGAGTGTCCTATCAGAGTGTAAATAAGACATCTCATGTTCCACAACATTGAAAATGCTTGTGACTACCACGCCTTTGCACATACACTGTGGTTGTGTGCCAGGTAAACTGGGCACGGTAATAGTAATCAGGCAACCACTACCATATTCCTCTAGGACTGACAAGTTGCATGGTGGTCCACAGACCCTTTCTCCGCATAGCTGTATGGTAAAGGGTCTGGCTACGCCAGACTAGGCACATGCACGATAAAGTAAATCAGTAAGAGAGATGCAGAAATGGTAAGAATGTATCTTGTGAGTATAATACTCTTATAGAAAGTTGTGCCATCCTTTACCATAGGCTTACATACGTACCAAAAGCCTAAACATTTTTTTTATTAATGCATATATTTTTTTTTAAATGTCAGTAAATAGTTACAAAAAAAATCTAACCGCCATACCCACACACCCCAAAAGAAACAAAACAAATACAAAAACAAACTAAAACTACATTAACAGAAAACAAAAAAAAACAATAACAACACAATAAGAATGCTTTAATGTGGCATGATACTAAAATACAGTACACATTCATTCAAGTAGTGATCTCAGAATGTACTTGACCTTGCTCCATTGGACATTCTTATTGCCGTATTGCACAACTCTTTTCTTCTTCACAATTCTAATTTTTGTTTCAGAATTTTAGGGGTAACCCCCATCCTTTTTTTTTTTTTTTTTTTTTTAAACATTCTCTAGCAATTGGCATGAAGGACCACAGATAACGTGTTCCCCATCTTTGTTTTTGAAGAGTAATTCTAATCACAGCAGTGTTTGTGTTGATACAGCTTATACGTGAATTAAAAATTAACCCAATAATTTGACTTGAGGGGAAAAACAAGAAATTAAACATTTTCAACCCAATTTCATTACGAAAATTAAGGCCACAAAACCAAATCTTTCTGTAAACATTTAATAAAATGAAGAAGTTTAAAAAAAAGGGTCACAAAATTCTTATCCTACAATTCTGAATTTGATGTCTCTTGGATTCCTCCTTACCTGAATCATTGGAAATCTTATTGTTTACATCTTTGCATTAGTATTGTCACTGACATAAAATGAATGTTGCAAGCAAGACACTGTTACATCTTACAAACTTACTGGTGTGTTCATTAGAATCGGTGGTGAGATATCTTCATATGAAACAACAGCTATGTTTTCACTTTCATATCATTTGTCAAATAGACAAGTCACAAAGACAATACATATACAGTGAGCAAGTGTGTGTGTGAACATGAAAGTGGTGTGCGTTAGCTGTTACAGCTATTGCTTAGCAAAAAAAATAGCACAAAAAAAAATATAATCTATTGCAGTATGTGGCTGCCTGTTGTTAGGCTTACTCCAGTTTCTTCTGTTAGTACAGCAGTAAGCAAGTCTTACTTAGGGTTAGGCTCAAAAGTGTGTGATAATTCCTTAGAAATACTAGTTTTTACCGAAGCTTGCAGCAAGTAGTACTATGGCATTGAAATACCTCTACCACACGTAATTGCAAAACTCCGTCTTCTTTAGTAGTCAAGTTGTCGTTTAGAATAGTATTCAAAATGGCTTAATTAAATATACAGAAGCTTACCACTTAAGGTTAAGGTATCATACTTATAATTTTAGAAATAAATGGACTGAATGTGCCATTCTAAACTATTGAATAGGAGCCATTAAAAAAAAAAATGTAGCATTTTGCATACAGCTCGTATGGCAAAAAGAATTTTTGAAGGCTTAAAATTTTACCTTGCTGTGTAAAGGCTCACTCGCCATTTCTCCTGCAGCACATCACTGGACCCTTTCTCTCACTTTCCGAACGGTAACAATATTAATGTGGACAAAGCTTACGCTACGATAATGCCAAAGCAAACTAGCAAACTACTAGGTAACTCCCATCTCTTATTTGTGCATTACATTATTACAAGACTACCAACTTACCGATATCCACCCGCCGCACAGAAATCCGCGGAAATGGTAAAGGTCAGCGACAGCGCGAACTTTCGCGATTACTATCTGCGCGTGCGCCACTAATGCTATTAGCGTGTACGTGTATTCATCCAACGTCAAAAGCTAGACAATTAGATGCCGCGACGCCAGGGTAGCGGTGGAGTATCTACGGCTAAAATATTCAGATTTGAATCATTATTTTAGATCTGTATTGAAAACTATATCAAACTGAATGCTTAGACATGGCAGATATTACATATCAGATGGTAATAATATATAATAAATTATCATTAACAAAGAATGTAACTTCTTTTCTTCCTTTTTCTTTTTGTAATTTAGAGAATGGAAATAAGCTATGGTATGGCAATGGAACTAAGCAAGAAACAACAGAGAGGCCAGAATCCAAGATATCAATGAGAATATCCACCAGTGATCCCATCTTACAACAGGAATACAAACAACCGAAAGTTAGCAGAAGTTTCACAAACTCTTCAGGCTATAGCAGTGCGTCAGTCAAGAGTTCCATAAGTGAACCAGACAGCACAAAACAAAATGAAACAAACAAACACACATTTCCCAACGATTTCGAAAACACCAGTTCTTCTGACATTACCGTAACTGAAGTGGCAGAAGTGTGCTCCACTGTAGTTGACTCCAGTTCAGTAAGCTCTGTCATCAAGCTGAAAGAAAAAGATCACAATTCTTCAAACTGTGTCTTGGTCCACCATAACTCAAACTTATTGACTCCACCGCTAACAAAATTATCTAACGACTCTGAAATATTTGCTGAAAACCCTCTGTGGGATAATTTATTGTTAGGAAAAACACAACATGGACAGACAACACCCACTAATCTGACCATACCCACTATAACAATCACGCCCCCCAGTCCACCAGGAAGTCGCACCACATTCATTATACCCACTATAATTATCACCCCTCCTACTCCACCAGAGACGATCTATGACATCAACAAAAGCACCAATATTCGAGATGCGAAAATATCAGACGAGGTTGTCCACGAAGTCATAGAATCCCTGAAGGAGTTAGTGAGCGAAAACGTCAATACAACAGGTAGGGCAAATGCAGAAACCACGCCTCCTACTCCCAACAACAGCAGGATCAGTTTGAGTGACAAGTACAGAATCAATGCAGTAGTATTAGATCAAGATGATGAGGATGATTCCAATTCGGGATTGAGTTATAAAACAGGGAGTCTGACCAATTTGTACCACGTGGAGGAGGAGGCTGCAGCGACTTGTGCTGCAGTTAGGCCTGAGGTCCCTTGCCACGATACGAAAGCTTCATACAAAGCAAAGAACCGCTCATTCAATAAAATTCAGTTCAACAACATCCTCAGTGAAGTGGACGCCGCCACTAATGACGGGTCCCACTGGCACCTGCATAGCAAGAGGAGAAAGAAACTAACTAAGGCAAAAATACGGCTGAGAAAAATTAGGAAGGTGATGAAGAAAACCACCTATCGTATTTTCAGGGTGGGTGCAGTGTTTCTGGAAGACCAAGTAAAATTCGGACCTCTCAGTTTCATGTTCTGCACCTATCATAGAACTCATACCAATTTTTGAAAGATAATTGCCGATATAATTATTTTGTACAAAAATAAATAAAGCTGAATATTTTGACACCAAATCTTCAGGTTCATTACTTGGCTTACCACTGAGCTGACTGCTGATGTGAATGCAACATTATAAACAGAGAATTATGCTAAATATTCTTGAGTAAGTGATGTGATCAAACATAAATTATGCTAATGCCGAAAAATTTTAAATTACAATTTTTTTTTCGTTTATGGGAATGGAAGTATTTTGCTCCCACACAAACACATATTACATTACATTAATACTGTTACTTAGTCTTTCTTGGGTAAAAATAAAATAGTTATTGGCCGTTAAAAAAGAAAAATTGCTATTAACCACAAAACAAAATAAAACAGTACAATATAACATCCAATCAACATTCATACTTACCAAACAATGTGCTATTGTAATTTGTCCCCTCGCCCCTCTCTCCTCTCACCCCCAATACGCCAAAAAATCTGTGCATGTGGGCTGTTTAACTGGCAACTATTTATATACAGTAGCCTGGAATGTCTTCACACAAAAAGGAGAGATAAATGAAATGTGCTGGACGTTAAGCAAAATAGGAACAGTTGCACTGTAATGGAGTAATTACACGACCTAAGAGGGACTATGATACTCATCCATCTCTCACCCTTTGTCCTTCAGTGCCGGGCAAATGGGACTATCTCTGTTCTCTTTCACTTGACCACATTCTGTACATCTAGTCATAAATAACGAACCTATAACGCAACAGAATAGAAAGGAGGGACAATTTCAATATTATCCTTCTAGCAAGTACCCCGCCACACAGTGGCAAGTATCCCGCCACACAGTGGCAAGTATCCCGCCACACAGTGGCAAGTACCCCGCCACACACTGGCAAGTACCCCGCCACACAGTGGCAAGTATCCCGCCACACAGTGGCAAGTACCCCGCCACACAGTGGCAAGTACCCCGCCACACACTGGCAATTACCCCGCTACACAGTGGCAAGTACCCCGCTACACAGTGGCAAGTATCCCGCCACACAGTGGCAAGTATCCCGCCACACAGTGGCAAGTACCCCGCCACACAGTGGCAAGTACCCCGCCACACACTGGCAAGTACCCCGCCACACACTGGCAATTACCCCGCCACACAGTGGCAAGTACCCCGCCACACAGTGGCAAGTACCCCGCCACACAGTGGCAAGTATCCCTCCACACAGTGGCAAGTATCCCGCCACACAGTGGCAAGTATCCCGCTACACAGTGGCAAGTACCCCGCCACACAGTGGCAAGTATCCCGCCACACAGTGGCAAGTACCCCGCCACACACTGGCAAGTACCCCGCCACACAGTGGCAAGTACTCCGCCACACACTGGCAAGTACCCCGCTACACAGTGGCAAGTACCCCGCCACACAGTGGCAAGTACCCCGCCACACACTGGCAAGTACCCCGCTACACAGTGGCAAGTACCCCGCCACACAGTGGCAAGTATCCCGCCACACAGTGGCAAGTATCCCGCTACACAGTGGCAAGTATGCCTTCTCCTGCTCTCTCTTTTTTTTTTCCCTCAGCCATCCCAGCCCTGTTTTCCTTATTCCTCTTTTCAACTCATGGATTCCCTCTCCTTCCTCCTCTGTCTACCTCTCCTGCTCCACAGTATATCTGTCTTTTATGTGAATATTATTTCACTTCTTCATTGAAGTAGTTACTGTACATCAGTCAGCTTTTTCTCACTTGCATTAACCCTTGCATTCTCCTGCTTCTCTTATACCCACTACAGTTAGCTACTGTAAATGAACAATCTTCCCAACTCAGTTCAGCGACCCAGTGTTAGTTTTTATAGGATACAATAAGGCACTTCTAGATACTCCAAGGTGGTCAGTCCCGACGGTTTAATGGTCTGTGCACACACTCCGCAGTCGCCGGTTGCAGGTTTGAGCCCCAAAAAGGTCACATTTTCCCCGCCCATTCCCCCCCCCCCCCCCTGTCAAATGTCCCTCTCCTTCCCACCCCCACCCCCCAAATTCAGGTAATGACGATGCTTTACAGACTCCAATCAGCTCATGAATTATTTATGAACACACACTGTCGTCGTTGTTACTGATACACAAGCATATTATTATAGTGACGGCATTTAATGACATAATTATATTACAGTATTTCATTAGACATACAAATATTAATACTTTTTAAAAAATGATGGAAAAGCATTGTCATGAAAACCTACTACTGTTAGAAGCTATAGATATAATTCACTGTGTGTATATCAGTCCACTGGGATAACTCTGATCAATCACTGTGTATGGGCTAGATTGCATTCCCATCACAAGACCATGTGTCATGTATATTTGCTTTACCCTTAGGTAAAAGATTGCTTTCAGCGACTACTCCAGCATAAAATATTGACAACAATTTTCACGAATATTACTTGCTACGTATACAGAAGGAACAGTTTCTCTCAATTGGTATGAGCAAAGTTAGCATGATGTTAGTAAATTGGAATGAATAGTAGGCAAGGATGTACGTGTGTCCTGGTAGTGATGAGTGTGATAGAGTTATGAGTCTAGCAAACTACGTAGGTAAAAACTATGGTGAGCCTGTCTAGTGTATAGCAGGTGGGTGGGGTTACATGAAATGAGAAAGAACACTAATAGAAATATTTACCACTAGAGATTAGCTTTCTGTCCTGGTCTTTTAATTATCCCCAAGATAGTTAATTCTCACGTATTACTAGAGGGAGGTCTGTCCACTTACCATGCAGCTCTATGACATTGTTTGAGCCAGCCATATGGTGCAGTCTGTCAATGTTCTGAGTAACTACAGTGACCTTCCTTCCTTGAGGTTTCAGTCTCTTCTCCAACTCGCTGATAGCAATGTGTGCTGCATTGGGGTGCT
>WLWI01005202.1_pt1 | contig 10886 bp, 8 predicted proteins | sample 6701501 | NCBI WGS metagenome assembly WLWI01 (sample SAMN12718690, study PRJNA515312) | sponge metagenome | isolation source: marine sponge | host: Mycale hentscheli | place: New Zealand: South Island, Marlborough, Capsize Point | collected 2014-11-01
ATGCATAACAAATTATTTTTGACTACACAGTTCACTTATTCACCTCCTAGGAGGGTGGGTATGAAATATATTCACTGTGAATTGAGCAATTGGCTTGAATATAAACATGACTCCTATGTCAACACACTTGTTGAAAGGCCATTCATTGGTAGCCCTTGCATCTCGTATGTATTCTGTATCCAGAGTATTCTTCAGTTAGTTGTTGTATCATACTTATCTCTCATACTACTCCACTTGACTTCTTCCTACTTATGGTAAATGTTAAATAATTAGTATATATCTGACTCTGAACTGATCTATTTAGCATAGTTTCTAAGTAGTAGCATATTCAGGCCTTACAACCCTGAATAGATGTAAGACTAAAACACTACCCCAACTAGTCAGTAAACTTACTGGTACAATTTCTCTATCAGAGTCCACTGAATCTTTACAATTCAGAGTTTTGTGGCTGTCTCCGGAATCCCATAATCCCACTATTGTGCTGTTGGGATCTAGCATCGTATTGGAGCGATCAGGATTAATCCTGGCCTGAAGTAAGAACCCGAGGTTTGTACCAGCAGACCACTGAAGTGTAGAAAATGTGTAAACTTAACATAGAGCTTATAAAAAGAAGTTATATTATTATCATGTACTTGTGTTTCAGAATTAACATGTGGTACTCACCCCTTATTATAAAAGAGGATATATAGCTATTAGCCAACTTTAGTCTATCCTTTTGACTTCATTCTGACATACTTCTCCAATGCTTGTATTCATACATACTATGAAGCAAGTGGTGTATGTATATTTATAGTTTCTGTGTGAAACATTTCTTAAGCAAAGTACTATTGATTTTAATCGAGAAAAGTTGGACTACAACATTCAGCTATGCACCAATCTCTCTCTGTTACACCTCTGATTTATAGACAGGAAAAATTCGTCACGTGTAACTTTTTGTGCCTCATCAAAGAAGAGTATTTCTCCATCAGTTTGTGTAGATGAATTTAATCGGCTGAAAATGTATTACTTCTAGCTATGTCAGTAATACTATAAAGTGCTATACTTACACATGTAGTTGCAGTTTGTGTATAGAATGTTCCTATTGAAGTCCGTACAGCATATATCATCCTGCATCATGGGGCAGCTAGGAGTGAGGGTGAGACCAGAGCAACGTGTATTGGCAGTACAAGCTATTAATTATATATGCTCATTTGGTATAAACTTGTTGATGTGGAAGTTACAAAGGCTTGAAGTGGGGTGTCCAGACAGCAGCTTCTGGAAAACACCTCTTGAGGTGTCATAAAACACCCCATTTTAAAAGAGTCACTAATTCAAATTACAATAAAATTAGAACTACAAAGTATTGCTGGATCTCTCCTAACATTGAATCACAATGACATTGTTTATCATAAATGATTTGTCACTGGCACAAAAATCTATCGACTCTCCCATGCACATAAAAATAGCACAATTGACCGCAGCAATCAACTATGACAGAAACAAAAAACAAAAAAAACTAACAACAACAACAACAAAAATTGTTATCTATAATGAAAGACAATACAAAGCACCAGTACTACTAGCTAGCATAGAAATGATGGTGATGACAATAGGAAGCAAACAATGAACTCCTACGGAACCATCTGTGATTGTACTGTTGACTCCACCTGAATCGTAATAGTAAGCATTCATTTTGTACTTGACTCTTCCAAATAATTAAATTTTAACAATAAAATTATTAAAGAAAAAATATTTGACAACAAGAACAAAGCTTGCAGCTAACAAAACTACAATTACTATATCAGTAAGTATGAATGATTGCAGGCTAAATATTAATAGTGCTAAAGCTGCTTATTCTAAGGAGACTAAAAAGCAGCTTGCTAAAGTGCTGCTGTATATTTTTGTTATACAACCTATAGTACCTCAACATTACAGCTGGTCAATATAAAAGTAGCAGTAGCATTACATACTGGTAAGTGTGCTGTGGAGAGAGTGAGGGGGCAGGGTAGAGTTTTGGCCTTAATATTTATTAACATACTCTGAACTAGAACAGGAGAATAATCTTTAGAACCTAACATAACTTCTTCTCTAGTCCTGGATTTGATTTTAATATTATGTTGGTCAGCTGATCTAACAAACAACAACAACAACAAACTTGTATGTAATATACTTGGTTTCCACCTTATTAAGCTTCTACCAGAAAATACATCTCTTTATGTCATAAAATACACAGAGTGATCTTCCACATCAGGACAACTATTTCATAGGTATCTCCTTACCCCTTGCTTAAATCAAATTCCTCCTTCTGGTCAGACAGAGATTGATATACCTGAGCAACTAATTTCTTTAAAAAACAACAACAATGAATAAATAAAAACATTTCAAACTACATATCAAGTATGTCTTACACAAACCAACCTTTTAAGGTTGCATTTATTTTAACACCTATCTTAACATATATATATATATATATATAATTGTTACTTACAGACAACTCTGCTGGAAGTTTTGGGAAGGCTTATTAGCTACTGGAGCACATTTGTCTTCTTCTAGCTTCTCCACCCTAGAAGTCAACTTCTTTACCATTTCTTTAAGTTCCTTCTGCCCCCTCATAATTTCTCCCAATAATCCATTGTTGTTGTCACTCTGACTGGAACTTGGTGAGTTATAGGGGTGGTAGCGCATGGGAGGATAAACTGCATTCCTTCTTACGGGTGTAAATCTGTCATGAATGTATTAGCTATACACGAATGTCTTTAAAGCTGTATACAAACAATTTTTAACTATAAGGTCAAATAAGTTACATTTAGAGCTACAATTTGATTAAAATTGTATTTTTTAAGTTAGCAAATGGCTATATTGGTGAAGGTACTCATCACAGAATGATACAATCAGAATTATCATAAAAATTCAATTACTGCTATAAAGTTTTACTCACTGACCCAGGAGTAGAATCATAGTAAGATTCACTTTCACTTGCTCCAGCATAATCCATGTTTCCTCACAGTCTATTGAGAAAAGGACACGTCTATTTATTATATCAGCAGCGAATGAGAGGATATCGAATGGAAAGACACACACATGGCGGAGAACTAGTCTCTGTTACTGATGGCGCGTGCTGAGGAGGAGCAAGAGTACATATAATAAAGCGAACAAAAAAATTTAGCAAAATTTGAGTGGAGGGATTAGGAAAAGAGGCTACCCAATTGAATATGAGTAAATGAAATAAAAGGTGTTAGTAATGTATGCTTATTTAGATTAATAATGCATGTCGATAAAGTGATAGATGTTCAGGGTTCAAATAGGAGTGGCTAAGGGTGTGGTCCGTCATGTGGGAGGTTCTACCACATCTCCCCCAATAACTGTAACAGTTTCGTATTCATTTGTTTGAAACATAATCTTGGTTGTAACTTGTGCACACCTGCACACAATGTTATCCGTAAAAACGTAGTCTGAGGCAACAGCATCCTGTATTGGTTGCCATACTTGGATTTCAGTTCCAAACCAGTCTTTATTTGGATGATCTTCAATCCAGTGAACTTGCACCATGTATTCTTCTGTACTGTGCTCATGCAACTGAACTGTTAACTTCACACATTTATGAAATACAGCTGGTAACTCTAAGTTACCCTTCCTTACTAACACTAGTGAAGATGAATAATGTATCGAATTTTTTGCTCCCACTAAGTAATGATTAAGTTTTAGTGCCTTAGAATATTTGTAAATTATGCTGGTTTTCTGATACTTTTCCCCATATTTTTCTTTCTGGCCACATCTATTTTTTTTTAAGTGAAATGCTACAAAGATATCCTTCTTTAACAACAGGTAGCAAAGTATATAACCTGTCCTGTGAATCATACCTTTCATTCATTTGTTTGTGCAAAGTTCCTTTTGAAACCAAACTAGTTTTAAGAATTTCTTGTATGTCTTGGCCAATGCTGTTGGAGGCATGTAGAATTATGTTGTGTTACTGAAAAATTTCTTATCATTTGTAATTCAATTTTACAATGGTTAGTTGGAAATGACCCCAACACACCATTCAATCGCTCACATCCAAACAACCAGAAAACATGACCTGGACAGAAATTCAATATTCAGCTACATATATGGCAATGAAGATGAAGATTCGGTGTGCACATGCTAGAGCCATATAGTTGTTCAAAGACCGTGCAAAATTTCAACAATAAATGGTCCAGTTCTCTTACATCTGCAAGAGATATTTTTTCCAAGCATATCTTCCTACAAGCCTGGACAAATATTAACCAGCATTCATAATGTTCATGGGGAAGTATTGATTTTAAAGCCACCTGAGAATAAATTAGAGACCAGTTTTTCCATTGGTCTGCTGTAAATGAACTGAAGCCACAACTAATTTTATGTAGAATTCTTCCTACATCAGGTGGAGTGACATATTTGTCAACTAAAGCCTGAATTTCATGGAATTGCTGATTTATTAAATCATTAGCCTTCCAAATAGACATCATCAACTTAGATGTGCCCAGCAAAACATTGTGCATACGCTGTAATTAATTGTATCAAAATAGGGCAGTCGCAAAAGTTCGGAAAAGCGTACACCACAGTCTCTTTCTATTTTGTGGCGACATGATAACGCTTTTGCATTTTTCCAATCAAAACCCTTACTCCTGTGTTCCTCTACACTACGCTGAGGCCATTCATCCCTACAAAAGCCACTATAATCAGCTTTGGTACAAAAACTGTCAGTTGGAAAATATTTTAAGCACATTGAGCATCCTTTTAGAGCACCATGACCAACAAAACCTCCAACTTTTCTAGTAGCAAGGATATCTGAGGAATTGCAGAGAAGAGCTGCTCGTACAGTTTTGCTGCCTTCACAAGTACCCATAGATACACCTTTCCAAAGTTTCAGCAAATCTTGAACTATTGGTTCCAAGAATGAGTTGATATGAAGGCTCGGTTCACTTGGCCCTGGTATTATTCCACAAGTATCATGTTTTCTTTTTTATATCTCATATGTCGTGGAAAGTTTAATATGGAAAGATAGACAGCTCCTATACTATAATTTAAGTGTTTGTAAGGTCGACATTTATAAGTAAGCCTAAAGAATAACGATCCAAAAAAAAATTGCGGCCATCAATATCCTTAAAATTCTTCCAGACTTGACCATCATATATATCAGCAAGATAATTGTCTGGTATGTTGCGCTCCCTCCACTTATTTATTAAATTAATACATCCATCTCTATTGAGTAGAAGTGCTAATTCATTAATGATACTCTTATAGTAATATAATTTGATTGGGAGCTTTTTAATTCCTCCAGAAGATAGTTTTACTGTCTTTAAAAGAGAAGTAAGACATTTAGATCGCATTTTTTGCTGAGGGTGTTTCGGGAATCGAACATAAACACAGGTTGTTATTCCATACTTAAAACAATCTTCATAACTGTAAGTTGAATGACACTTTGGGCAAACTATCATTTCATGGAAGTCATTGCGGTCAATATTTAGAAATTTTCTGGCAGTAACAAGGCTATTAGGAAATATTTCCACAATTGTCGTCAAAATACCATTATTAATAAGTTTATTAAGCTTAAGTAATACCAGACCAAAGAATTTGAATAAGGCTTGTACTGCAATATCAGCTACTCTAAAAATGGTTTGCCACATCAACAAAAATGTGCAAACAAAAGTAATAAATTCAATTATTCTTGAATCTTTGCATTTATTACTTGTAGACATCATTCTATTTACAGTGTCACCTTCTCTAGAATCAGCAATTGGCTCTTCACCACTTGACCAAAATTCTGCATCCATTTCTTCCATTTCCATACACTATAATAATGATAGTGATAATATTATTAATAATAAAATTTTCTTCATCTAACAGCCAATATTGCTAATTAAAACTTAACTTGGGTTAAGTTTTAATTAACAATTGTGGCTGTTAGATGAGAAAATTTGCTATTATAATAATAATTTAGGAAATGTAAACCAGTATTAAGAATAGCTAAACTTACTTGCTCATTGTTGCTTTCGTCTTCAAATTGTATATCACCATCATCACTTTCCTGAAAACTGTTATCAGCATTTTCAAAGTATTCATCTATGAAATCGCAGTCTTCCTCACAACTGTGGTCATCAAAGTTAAAAGGCACTACATGTTTCTTCCAACTTTTAGTGGCAGGGCAATAGCTAAAATCTATGATGATGAACATACCAAGTCGATTTTGAAATGTAGCGTTCACAGTGACTGCAATATACTTTTCATGCTTTCTAACTGTTTTCATCCTTTTTGAATTACTAGTAGTGGAATGATCACAGCTAGTGTTGCCAGCGATACAAGCTCCAGTCATGCAGTTCCCTATGCAACCACTGCCGCCTGTCATAGAGTTCTGAGAAGAACTAGCAACCAGACTGCCCGTAGATGAGTTCTGAGAAGAACTGGCAGAAAGGCTGCCCGCCGATGAGTTCTGAGAAGAAGTTCACAACAAATTGTGAACTGCTCCTTGTTTGAAACATCAACCAATTTCTTCAAATTCTGTCAATTTCACAGCGTAGTTTTTATAAACAGGTGTGCTGGCTGGCTCGATTAATACTAGTCTTACCAGCTACTAATGCTGCAAGTGAGCGGTCTTTCTCTAACATGAAAAGAATTAAAACATACTCACGTAGTACAATGAAACAGGATCGCCTTAACCATCTTATGATTTTGAACATATACAAAGAATTAGCCAATGAACTTGACCTTGCTGCAGTGGCAAATGCCATCTTATGATTTTGAACATATACAAAGAATTAGCCAATAAACTTGACCTTGCTGCAGTGGCAAATGAATTCATTAGTGGTAGTGACCACAGAAAGATTTTTTTTGGATCATTTTAAACTTTACACTTTTGTTGTTAATATTTCCAATGTATATTATATTATGCTTTAAAAATAAATTATATTATGCTGTATAGAAATGCCTTCTAAAATAAAATAGTTACCAGGTAAGAAAGTAGAAAATTTAGAAGTACGAATTAGCCCGACCAATGAAAAATTGCTTCCTCCACCATTGTTTCACCAACCTCTTTGGTAGAAATTGATCTCAATGGCACTGTGTCAGGCCAGCACATGCAAGACATGATTTCCCGTACTTCTCTATGTCTGAACTAACATTGGGCCAGGTAAATCTCAAGGCTATGATTGTTCTCATTCTCTTCACGCCAAAATGCCCATGATGGTCGTGTGCCAACCTGAGTACCTGCATTCTCCTGCTCCATGGTAAGACTAATCTAGACCTGAACCCGAAGTCTCCAATCTCCTGCCTATCTTTATTCCACTGGTACCCACACTCTTTCTGTGTTGCCAATTTCCTACATGTTTTCAGTGAGTAATCACTCTCCACTTTTTGTCTCAAATCATTAGTACTCTCACATTTCTACCACAATGGAGGCTTCAAATTCACTTACAAGCCTATCATGTTCATCATTCATTGCATTCTTCTTAGGCTCTACCTCACTCCTCTGCACTTTGTCCCTACAATTAGCGTATATAGTGCCTCTTACCAGTAGCTACAAACAGCTCACTGAGTCATGCGGATGGATTAACGTGTACCACTTTGCATTTCCAATCCCTCTTTCTTCCTTTACATCAATGGGTACACCACAATTGGCTGACAGGAAACTCCGCCTCCTAATTACCATGCCTAACGCAGACGAATCAATATGGTGTCGGCAACGCTAGAGCGGAAGAGCCATCCCGCAGTTCTTATCAAAGAATTATTCTGATTGGTCCCCTAGCCCTAGCCCTAGCCCTCGCGGCGCTATAATTGGTCACGCGCGGCGTTATAATTGGTCACATGATTTGATTAACCAATGAAATGAGTTTTTTGATAATGAACTGCTGGACTGTAGGGGCGGAGCTGGACTTCGCAGAATTTGGCACTTCCAGTGAATGGTCTAAAATAAAATGGCAGAACACGTCAGTGGATCATGTGATCATATTGCACTAACACTGTATTAAGGTCACATGCAACAGTCCGTTGTACCAATGGCAAAGCAGTTAATTCGGAAGCAATCAGTACACAGCGCTACAGCTTGCGTAGTAATTATGGAAAGGCTTTGCAAGACTTTGGTGGTGTTAAGTGGAATATGCGGTGTACTTCTGTATATATTCTTTGGGTTCATTCTGCTATCGCTATGTGTAGAACTTGATCTCTGTTTTGCAGTCCTCCTTTTCCATTCTGCACTCTACACTTTGTTATCTTTGGCGTGTCTCTTCTACTGGATCAATACTACATTAGTAAGCTGAGTTGGTCGTAGAGTAAATAGTCATTGTAAAATAGTTATTTTTAAGTTTCTCGTATCATAGTTTTTATATGCTACACTTAGTTATATATATATTTTGCATAGTAGAGTTGAGGGGTGTAAGTGCCCATCAGGAGCAAGTTGCAGAGATAAATACTGTGCCAATAGGGAGTTACTAAAGGCAAATCATAAAAACCATGTTCACATTATAGCCACTAATTAAATTCAATGGTAGCTAATCGAAAATTAAAAAAATAAATTTACTTGTCCAATCTGTGTGAATACTTTGTATATTATAGTTTCTATGAATGAGTGCTTATCTAGTACTTTTAGTTTTGATGACTAGAAGAAAGTATAGTACATAAACTGCAAATGAAGCATAAATCTGCAATCAACTACCCCTAATTCATCTGCATCATTTACCATTTCACTTGTGTAGACTAACTTGATTGTAAACGTAAGTAACAAGAAAGCAAATTCTTATCCTAAAATGTAGTTATAAAGGTGAGTAAAAAGTTGTCAACAACATAGACTTTCTTATCAAAACTTCAGAGAGGCTAGCTTCTTTGACATCAATATTGACATTGACGCTGTAAAATTTAAAATAAATTACCTTGCAGAATTCAATATAGCTACATGTAAGTTTGTATCTGGGCTAGGCTTTATGGTGGTGCAGATAAGATTACCTGTTAGGCTATATAATAGCTTGGACTATGGTTTTAGACTGGAACTATGCGACTATGGCTTCTTAGGTTGGACTTGAATGGCTTTTTAGGTTGGGACTATGGATTTTTAGATTTGGACTACGGATTTTTAGATTGGGACTATGGCTCTATAGGTTGGGACTATGGCTTATTAGGTTGGGACTTGTATGGCTTTTAAGGTTGGGGACTATGGATTTTTAGATTGGGACTACAGCTTTTTGGTTGGGACAATGACTTTTAAGGTTGGGACTATGGCTTTTTAGGTTGGGATTATGGATTTTTAGGTTGGGACTTGTATGTCTTTTTAGGTTGGGATTATGGATTTTTAGATTGGGACTGATTGGGACTATGGTTCTATAGGTTTTTTAGGTTGGGATTATGGCTTTTTAAGGTGGGACTTGTATTGCTTTTTAAGTTGGGAGATGTATAGCTTTTTAAGGTTGGGGCTTTTTAAATTGAGACTATGGCTTTTTAGGTTGGGACTATGGCTTTTTAGGTTGGGACTATGGCTTTATAGGTTGGGACTATTGCTTTTTAGGTTGGGACTATGGCTCTATAGGCTGGGACTATGGCATTTTAGGTTGGGACTTTTATGGTTTTAGGTTGGAATTATGGCTTTTTAGATTGAAACTTTGGATTTTTAGGTTGGGACTATGGCTTATTAGGTTGGGACTATGGCTTTTTAGGTTGGGACTATGGCTTTTTATGTTGGGATTATGGATATTTAGATTGAGACTGATTGGGACTATGGTTCTATAGGTTTTTTAGGTTGAGACTATGGCTTTGTAGGCTGGGATTATGGCTTTTTACTTTGGGACTTGTATGGCTTTGCTTTTAGGTTGGAATTAAGGCTTTTTAGATTGAGACTGGATTTTTAGGTTGGAACTATGGCGTTTTAGGTTGGGACTATAGCTTTTTGGTTGGGACAATGACTTTTTAGGTTGGGACTGGCTTTTTAGGTTGGGACTATGGCTTTTTATGTTGGAACTTGTGAGGCTTTTTAGTTTGGAATTTTGTATGGCTTTTTAGGTTCGGATTATAGCTTTTTAGGTTGGAATTTACATGGCTTTTTAAATTGAAGCTATTGCTTTTTAGGTTGGGACTATGGCTTTTTAGGTTGGGACTATGGCTTTTTAGGTTGGGACTATGGCTTTTTAGGTTGGGACTATGGCTTTTTAGGTTGGGACTATGGCTTTTTAGGTTGGGACTATGACTTTTTAGGCTGGGACTATGGCCTTTTATGTTGGGATTATGGATTTTTAGATTGATACTGATTCGGACTATGGTTCTATAGGTTTTTTAGGTTGGGACTATGGCTTTGTAGGCTGGGATTATGGCTTTTTACTTTTGGACTTGTATGGCTTTTTAAGGTTGGGGCTTTTATGGCTTTTAGGTTGGAATTAAGGCTTTTTAGATTGAGACTTTGGATTTGTAGGTTGGGACTATGGCGTTTTAGGTTGGGACTATAGCTTTTTGGTGGGGACAATGCCTTTTTAGGTTGGGACTGGCTTTTTAGGTTGGAACTATGGCTTTTTATGTTGGAACTTGTATTGCTTTTTAGTTTGGAATTTTGTATGGCTTTTCAGGTTGGGATTATGGCTTTTTAGGTTGGAATTTATATGGCTTTTTAAATTGAGACTATTGCTTTTTAGGTTGGGACTATGGCTTTTTAGGTTGGGACTATGGCTTTTTAGGTTGGGACTATGGCTTTTTAGGTTTGGACTATTGCTTTTTAGGTTGGGACTATGGCTTTTTAGGTTGGGACTATGGCTTTTTAGGTTGGGACTATGACTTTTTAGGTTGGGACTATGGCTTTTTAGGTTGGGACTATGGCTTTTTAGATTGAGACTATGGCTTTTTAGGTTGGGACTATGGCTTTTTAGGTTCGGACTATGGCTTTTTAGGTTGGGACTGGCGTTTTATGTTAGAACTTGTAT
>WLWI01005204.1_pt1 | contig 10882 bp, 8 predicted proteins | sample 6701501 | NCBI WGS metagenome assembly WLWI01 (sample SAMN12718690, study PRJNA515312) | sponge metagenome | isolation source: marine sponge | host: Mycale hentscheli | place: New Zealand: South Island, Marlborough, Capsize Point | collected 2014-11-01
TTACATACTAGTTATTACAATCCCTGCAAGAGGCTCAAATGTCAGTCTAATTGAATTTAGTTACAAAAAAAGTTAGATGATATCCTGTGGAATCTTCTTACATTTATAGCAGTGAACAGTGGAACTTAAACTACATCAAAATTGCTAGAGCTCAATAGTAAAGTGAACATACCTCTACTTGAAGACTCCTGAACCCCCAAAACCATGCAATAGCTGTCGTGGAAGACGATAAACTAGGCGGACCAAATCAGCAGATGACGGGCCAAATCCGCTAGCGTTATTGGTCCGGGGGGACTGTATCCGCTAGCGGATTCTATCCGCCCAGACCAATAACGCTAGCGGATTTTGTCCGATCGGACCGCAATTTGCCCGGACCAATTTTCCTGTGACACCGGACCAAGAAACGGTTGCCAAATTTGATTCAGAGAGCCAGACACTTTAGCTGCCTGCCCTGATACCAGATTGCAGAGTGCGATCGAATATTTATTTGCGAGGGTTCTTAATCTTTCTTTGTACTCGTGTATGAACCAAATTCTGACAATTTCATATAAAACTTAGCCCTATGGGCGAGGGAGATAAAGATGTGGCACCACAATTATTTGCTAATAAGTTTTCCCCCATTAGCAATATATATAATAATATACACGTAGCTCTGCCTGAAAGTAGACTAAATTTGGTTAGAATCCATTCGGGACTAAAGTGCAGCCAATTTCAGTTCAGTGAACCGATTTTAGTGTGACAGGCCCCATACTTCATGGCATATACAGTCATAGTTTAAGTACCATTTAATCAGTCTTACCAACTATACAGACCCAAGCAATGGGAGAATATATATAACCAGGATGCACAATACAACACTGCAGTTGGTTGCATCTAGGGTTTATGGCAGCATAATTTTGAGCCATCACAAGTACCCTCGTATATGAGAGAATAATACAGGTAGCTATAACTGCTTGAATTGGTTCCTCCATAGATGTTAAAGAATATCCAGCTGCCAATTTTTCCTTGTAGTAGCAATATCTCGCTCTCTAGCTGTCCCTCATACTGCAATCTCTTGGAATTAGCTAGTGTGTTTATAATAAATTTAGTATTATTATTAAAACAAATTTTCTCATTGCAAGGTGAAAAATAATAGCCAGTGGAATGCTTTCAATAATAATCATCATAATAGTAATTAAAATAATAATATTGATATCACTAATAATAATAATAATAATAATAATAATAATAATAATAATAATAATAATAATGATGATGATGATAATAATGATAATGATAATAATAATAATAATAATGATAATAATAAAATGATAATAATAATAACTCATGACTAGCAATGGTTTTTGGCATAATAATATGTGTGCATGTGTACATCAGATAATTTAGATCAGTGCTTTGCCTGAATAAAACTTCATCTAAAGCCTTGACGCACTGAGGGTTTGCTTATATATATATACATACATATGAAGAATGCTGCTCTACTTAACACTATGTTTCAATTACATCTCTATAGTCTGAATGAGCTAAATAGAATGTCCATGTATAGGGAGGGATAGAGCTGTGTTTTGGGACTATTTCCTTAAAGGAAACAAACCTAACATGTGGTCCTCTTGTCTCAGTTGGTGTCTGTGTGCATATGGAGGAGGTTTGTTACATATTCTTATGCACTCAATAGACTATTCATACCTCCGCTATACAGTTTATACAATCGTCCTTCTGCTAAAAATCATCTATCAAATATTTGTCAAGAAGATGCTTTTATTTCTTATTTTCCTGTCTATTGGCTACAGTGGGAGGCTTGTACTAAGTGTACAAGGAAGAAGTCATGATGGAAATAAACCCAATAACCCTCTTGAAACTTCCAGAAGGAATTGGAGATTAAAGCTGTTGGATTACCCAAATATTGGTATTGGAATATTATTATTTTTAAAAGAAGTTTGACATTTTGTTATTATTCTAGCTTTGTATGACAGTAAATTATCAGACAGTTTAAGTGTGTCACTTTTAATATCTCAGAGATTCAATAGTGCAAATGCAACTTTCACATTTGAGGTAAGTAAAATTCACACACTTTTTATTGTTATGCTAACTATGGCATTTTCAGCATCCAGCCTTTGCAGGTTGCTCAAATTTGTCGTATGTCTTGGTATTGAGAACAACTAAGAATTCAGTTCCAATGTTTGAAGGACCATACTACCAAAGTGTATGCAAAGCACGTTACAAGATCGCTGTATATAATATGAAGATAGACAGCAGTTATATTGCTCATCTTATAGCCTACAACAACTCCATCACACTGAAGTCATCAGATCTATTATTTTGTAAGATCCGGGGTGGGAGGAAGGGGGGGTGGGATTATTTTGAACTTTTTTTTATCATAACCACACACACACACACACACACACACACACACTTAATAGCCACAATTATTTTGTAATAGTGAAGTTGCCTAAGTTGATAGTAAATACAAGTCTTTCTTCAGTTTGACTTGACCTCAAGTAAAGATCAAGGGGAGTGTGTAAATTGCTTCAGTATTGTACAAATTGAAAGCTGTAAACCGTAACAGCTTTAAATTGGTCTGTCAGAGAAGCAAAATCTTCCAGCTTTGAATATCATTGTTTCAAAGGAGGGTTACTGGTAACCCCTAAAAACCTCCTAAAATGCTATGAACCCTTTATATGTGGATGGCAATACATACCATGTGATATAGCTATAGCATAACAACGCACAAAATGCTTGAAGCCAAATAGGGTTGGAAGCCTTTTGCTCTATACAATTCATTTGTCTGATGTAATCTATTTGTTGATTGCGTAATAGTTGAACTCCGCAAAGAGTACAATTTACTGTACTTACCGAAATATTGTAGCTATATTTCCCAAGACTTGTATAGTGTGACTAGTTCATTACTTTGTAAATTACTCTATAAAGTAGTGGTTGACCAAACATGAATTCACCTAGAAATATGCAATGTTTTTATCTGTGATACCTTTAAAAATGTGTGCAGCTACAACAGAGGTATTCTTGGCCACTGTTGAAAAAGGGAGAGGTGATGTGATGGTCACTTGCCACTTTACAGATAATTCGCTGGCTAAAGGATGTGTTGTAAAGATGAAAATACTTCAAGATTTCACACTGTATGAAGCTTATGAAGAAATTTATGTTGCTAGATGCAATAAGAATAGAGTGGTCTCACAATGTATAAGAATCCCAGTTGGAAGCTATGCCAAAGAAGTAGAGGTAAAGGATTGGAAGATTGATGCCACAACTGGATCACATTCAGTTTCTACTTTCACCGCTACCTATACTGAATCACCATGTGAGTTATTATTTCCGGGAAGACTAGTTGCAGGCTACCAATCTATGACCTATATCCTGTAAATTTGCATAGTGGTGAAATAACAAGGTTATATTGCATAGCACTTGTGTAGGAAGGGGGGGGGGCTGCTTTATCAGAGCAGTAAAAGAAATGACGTTTTTCCTTTAATATAATGTATGCTTTAATCTATCTGAGTCAAACTTTACATTTTAGAAAATGTAATCAGTACCAAAAATTTCAGTCTCTCTTTATTATGAAAACTAGAAAATATGACAAAGTCTATCCATTGTTTTGATTACAGGTACAGTGAAAGTTTCATGGAAAAGTAAGTTTTCCAGCATTTACAAGTGAAATACATATCAGTTGATTGCAATTTAGTGTTATTAATATTAACATTACAGGACCTTATATGATGATCCTTTTGCTATCTCTACTAATAGTTGGAACTTTACTGTATGTTATGATTAGCATTTGTTCACAACAAAGCAAACGGAGTAACAAGATAAGTTATCCTGTTTAACATACGTCAGACCTCATAACTTCAGACTGTAGTCTGCAAATGTCACTACAATAGTGTTTCTCTGCCACTGGAATTAATTGTTTAACAATTTTATTTGAATATAAAACCTTTCATATTTTGTTAACTTCACCCACTATTAGTAGATGTGTTGTGCAATGTTAGTTATAAAATTTGGTCATATTATGCACTGAAATCATGTGACAAGTATCAAATGTAGCTACAGGCATTGTAGTAGCTGGTTCTTGGATATACATAACATTCTAGCTAGTTCTCTAGGTCAGCTTATTTTGATTTAAAAAAAAGTTTTTGTATTTATGATGTGGGACCGCCCACCATGTAGAGAAAGGAATGCATTGATGGAGTCAAGAACATAAACATTAGCCCACGAGAACATAAACATAATAGCCATCCATTGTGTTTCACCCTCCCTGGTAGTTGGGTTATTTAAACAGTGGCCCAGCTGCAAGGGTTCGATGTTGAGTTTTGTGAAAGTCTTCAAGCAAGAGTTCTATGCAATCAGAGAAGAAGCTCGGTTGTCTCCTTAAGGCAAGACTAGGGATTGCTGTGGGCGATTACTGAGAGCATAGCTCAACTACAGCATTGAGAAACTTCTCCCCTCAACTCCTGGTGCAGCGTGTGAACCTACCCCCACATATGATACGAAATACGAAATGATTGGACATTTCAATTGACAAAATGTTACATGTTAATATATTTAAATGGTAGTAAGCTATCTGAATTAATTAATCCATCATAATATTAAGGCATAATAGTTCCAGGAGGAAAAAGCATCCATCATATGTATGACATAGCTATTAGTTCCAGGAAGAACATTTTAAAGTCATATTTAGCTATTTACATCTGAAAGTAAAGGTACTTCTTACTTATGGAAACTACTTACTCTTCAGCTATGACGTGGCATGCTGGATTAATTTTTAAACACAATTGCATTATGTATTGCATTCATCTTTGCTTGATATAGCTAGCAATCTTTATAAATATTGCATAAAGCAGTCAGTGAAGTTCAGTCATGCAACCTATTTAATGTATATTTATTTGAAGAATCATTGAATGCAATATTTAAACTACTATAACACATCAGATGCAAGAAGAAAGTATACTCATTGTTCAGCCATTTATATCTTTGCTTATTTGAGTTTATTTCCGTTTACCATTCAAAACTTCATGTACCATTCAGTGAAGATGTGATATGATGTGTCATGTCATAGTTAGCTATAAAAATGTATCTTATCATGTACTGGAATTATGAATTGCATAGGCCTAATTGAAAATGATTTTGCTTAGATAAACATATTGTATTTACAAACTAGTAATTACTAAATCAAGCAGTGTATATATTTAAGCAGTAAAAAACTATCCAAATGAATTTATCATAGTATTACAAGTAGCCATTAGCTTATATAATAATAAAATAAAATATAAAAAAAGAAAAGAAAAAGAAGTACTAACATTTGGGATTAATATTCAGCTAAAATGCAATGTGACCAGTTATTTTTAAAAGCTATCGCATTATTTCAGAATGGTATGTACTTTACGCAGTATGGACCGTGTAATATGCAGACGCTGATCGAAATGAATTTGTCCGTCTCCTTTGAAAGATTGGCTTCATCTCATGGTTCATTCCCACCAGATCAAGACAATGGCCTGGCATGACCATGTAGGCTGTACTATTATATTAATCCCATAATCTGCTGGACATCTCCCCAAAAGGGTGGAGGCAGCCGAAGTATTCGATGAATCCTTTTCCGTAAGCCGCCTACGCAGGTGTGAATAACGAGTACGCATGCCCAGACGTTTATTTACTATTGTTCCAGCGAGCCAGCTGCGGTCATGGCTGAGGCGCATTGGGAAGGACTAAGGAAGCAGAGACTTATAGATAGGAAAAGACAATTTTGGAATGAGAAGGAAGGAAAACATAAGTATTGTAGAACGTCTAAGGACATTTATAATGTAAGTCATGATTGTAGCTACGATTAGCAAACTCTCAAGACATGGCACTTGCAGGCTGAAAGAGCAGGGCCATGCCTAGGAACTGTCAACATTTATCCAGAAGCAGATTCACACCACAGATCCAAACTCAGGACTCCACATTTGGACAAAAGGTTTACAGTAGGTGTATTTTTGAAATACTTTGAACATTGTTTTTATCAGGCGTCTATTTTAACAGGAGGTAGAATATCTGCAGCAATGGTAAACTATCAGCATCACATGAACCAATTATTGTACTTGCAATTACCATGTACTGTAGCCTCATTAGCACAGATTGTCACTGCAATTACCACTTCGCTATCTCACTATTAATTAACTCAGCCCAAGTCTTGGGAGTTGCTCCAATAGGCACATTGCTCATAAGTAGAGGGACTTCTAATTATTATTCCAATTTCATAACTTCAGTGATGAATAGATGGGATACAAATGACCTTAAAAATAGCATAAAAAAGTACAAAAAAAAGTATAAATTACTTCACAAGTAAGTGACTAGAAGAGAAAGTTTTCCGTCTGAATAGTGGCAGATGACTATGTAGTAATCTGGACACGAGGAGATAAACTGAGAAAACTAAAATGTAATTGATGTAGTGAGAATTGGGGAGAAGTACTAGAACTCCCTTGCCACCGTATGTGACCAAAATATGATAATGAGATACAAACAGCCACATCGTCATAGACCCGGCTCCCTCCAGGAGCACACTAGAATAACGCTGTAACATCTCAAATCCATTACGCAGAAGAATGTAAGAGAAGATCTAGATTAATAAGTAACAAATAGAAAATAATTAAAGCATTGCAAACACGACACATGTCTCGTTAATAGTAGACTTAACCGTCTCTTCAAAAGAGACTAGGAACAGTAATTTATCTCATGCTTGTATTTGTACTTACTGGAATAACACTTAGTAGATCCTGCCAATCTTCAAATAAATCCTTCTTAGTAATAGTTACATACACCTGCAATATACGAAACCATAGTTACACCTATGAGCAATCGGAAACAATAGCACAATCACATCTTAAGTTATGACCTTACTATAGCAAGTATAACTCCAGAGGTCATCATTGTCATATGAAAGCGGTTTCTGTGTGTCCTAGACCAAGAAGAAAAGTTCTCTTTCAGTATTGTCGTCGCAAAGCCCATTGCAATGCCAAACAGCAACATCTAGAAAGAGCAACAACAACAAATATATTATAAACATGAATCTAACCAGAGTCACTACCACACTCACCAATTTATTATTCTCAATGCACAAGTTTATCTTAGTAACATCCTCCACAAATTCTGAACTCCAATTGAATCCTGACGTTTCCCGGACTACCAAGTCCTAAGGAACAATAAGAGCAGGTGAAGAATCACTACTTTAGATTCGATAACTGATATTACCAGCAAGGGACTAACCTTAACATACGGAAGAGACAGAAACAATACTAAAGATAAAACCACCTTCACACTAAAACAAGTCTTGGCTCCTTTAAGACCACCACCTGGACATAATGTAACAGGATGCTTATAAGTACGGCAAGACAATAATAAGAAGCCATCTATTTACAATCTATGTTGTAGTGTGTTGACAGTTGTTAAACTAATGTCCTCATATTAACTGCTGTTCGATTCTAAATAATACCCAGCTACTTGCCAGTTGCCAATTTGAACTGGCAAAGATAAATTTTACTCTTTCAGTATATCGAGATATCTTGTGATTTTATTGGCGGTCTCATATATATATTTATGTGTGTTTGTGGTATTGTCACAATGTTTCATCCATTCTGTTCTGGAAGAAACACCTATCACCACCTCTCTAGTCTCACCTCACTCCACTTCATCAACACCTAACTCATTAATGCCTACCTACTTAGTGCAAGTCTAATCAGTCAGATTGATGCACGCTAAAAACCCAAACCATAAACAAACGAAACAACAACAACAAAGGGCCATTGATCTGCTCAGGGCAGTGTGTGGCTTAATCATGTTTAGACCATGTCCTTGTGTGAAATTTGTACTATTGTTTAAGCTTAATTTTTTGTTGTCAATTATTTCATTTATATATATTCACCGATCACAATATTACAATTAAATTATCACAACTTAATATTTACAGAAATAAGAATGATAATGAAAAGCTTCTTTAGTAGCTAACCCCAAAGTGAAGGTGGAGTCACTCAAAATTGCCACAATAAATATAGAAAAACAACAAAAACAAAAATTAAATCTACCTGCATATTAGACTTACCTGTATCCTAGACACAACAACTAAAGACCCTGTGGCGTTCATAGCGCACACTAGTAATGGAATATAAGGTTAGAAAGTACTCACCCAAAAAGGGACAAGTTCGTTGTTAACAAGCTCATTGAAAACTTTACACGTGATCGATTGCACCGAACCGTGTGACAAAATTCGGGCGCGTGAAAAGTGGGAAAGCTGTGGTTTTTTCCTATTCCTATAGACTTTTGTGTATTGAGTTTTGGAATAGCACTTTCCCTCCGGTTTTGGAGTTTACTGAAGTAGTTTTAACCGCTTCGGCGCGAGCTTTCTAATGGTGCAAACCCTGGATGTGTAGCTAATTCTGTTCTAAAGTTATTCAAGTTTTTCTTGCGGCCCACTCAACTTGGACATACCACATTAACTATTAACTTACCAGAAGACTTGGAGGGAATAGCAGGCCATGCCTGGACAAATGCAACTGAGAATAAATAACACAAAGAGAGCACTGGTGCTAAATAGTAGGCCAGATAAGACGTAGACACTGCCTTTGAAACAATTACTGGAACTATGTTCAACTTTATCAAACCCTGGACAGACACACAAACAAGCACAGTAGTAGTAGTAGTAGTAATAATAATAGTAATAATACTAGTGGTGTGCTTGAGCACAAATGGCGAGCGAGCCTTAAACTACACTATTGTTAAATTTGATTTTAACAACTAACACTCAAGCTACTAAAATAAAGTCGAGTTTTAAATTATGTATGCGGATATGTTTAGTGAAGTTTGGGACATTGAACACCAAGCTAATACAAAACATACGAGAGGGTCAAAGTACAAATGACACACGTACGTCCACACATATACTAGTGATGTGCTTGAGCACAAATGGCAAGCGAGCCTAAATATAATTTATATGAATGATTTTGACTTCTAACACTGAAGCTACTGAAAATAAGGTCCAGTTTTTTTAATTTCGCATACACGGTAAAGGGATTTCAGTGCCATAGTAACAACTCCCTGCAACTGCTTGAATTGAAGGAAAAAAACGACAACAAAACAATACAAATTATTTAAACGTTTTCTTTGTGATATTCTTTAGCTAAGTAGTGGTTACACACAATGCTTTGACACAAGTGGACATGCACCTACACAGACTTACCTTCGCGGTAGTCTAGTGGACAATGTATTTGCAAGTAAATACTGTTGCGCACGGCTTATAACCATGACAAAGAGCGCATTGACTTACGCCACTAACTCGAATAGAAATGGAAGTCCCTTAAGTTTTCACTGCACCCGCAAAAGAATTCAAAACAATTCAATTTCTAGGGTGATACGGGTACTGATCGATAAACCAGAGGATTCTTTTTAGTGCAATTTGGGACGGGGTCGACCACATAACTAACACAAAAACGCGAGGGTCAAAGTACAAAATTACATACGTACGTCCAAACATATATATAAATAAACAAACATCCCCGATTCGATTGTGTTACCCCTGTAAGTGTCTTACTTGCTACGCTCGCTCGCCAAATAGGAAATTTTCTCTTTTTTAACAGCCAATTATAATTAAAATATTGGCTGTTAAAAAAGAGAAAATTTGCTATTATTTCAGCCGAGAATGACTGAATCATTGAAAGTAATAATATTAATAAGACAAGGAACCATGCTGTATCATTTCTTACTAAAAGTAGTAAATACATCTGACACTTTCTTTAGCATAAAGAATAGTTCTCACCCACAAAAGTTCTCTTCTTGAGATTCTTTCTGTTTTGTGCAATAAACTAGTAAAATTGCAGTAGCCACAAAGAAAGACCATGGTGCTTATAAACATCTTATCTACAATTTTTCCAATGGTTTCCTACAGAACATCACAAACAAGCTATGAGCTACGACAACAAATACAGTGAGTATCAGACTAGCCTGTTGAAATCCAGTCCAATGTAGCACCACAAAACTAAGCACAAGCCAACCACGCCATTCATTGCACTGTCTGTGTGACAACACCTCCACCTGCAATGCAAAGCCAAGTTTAAATAATTAGACCTAAAATACATACAACCATTTACTGCATAGTTATGCTAGTACGAGCAATTCTTTAAAGCAAGTGTACATTAAGAATGAAGGTATGTATGTGTGCACAAGTGTGGATCATTACCCAAGCTAATGTTTGCCTACAGACATTATTTCTAGTTAAAAAATGGGCGCCATCAAGAAAATTATCAAATAAAAAAACAACAACGGGGAATGGTGAAAAGGAGGAAGTGGCCCTGAGACTGGGCGGTACAGACAAGTAATAAATGAAGAGCTAGCAGCCCAGACGGGTGAAGCAACCAGACCAGGGATGGCTTAGTGGGTGAGCAGCCCAGGCGGGTGAAGCAACCAGACCAGGGATGGCTTAGTGGGTGAGCAGCCCAGGCGGGTGAAGCTACCAGACCAGGGATGGCTTAGTGAGTGAGGCCAGGCGGGTGAAGCAACCAGACCAGGGATGGCTTAGTAGGTGAGCAGCCCAGGCGGGTGAAGCAACCAGACCAGGGATGGCTTAGTGGGTGAGCAGCCCAGGCGGGTGAAGCAACCAGACCAGGGATGGCTTAGTGGGTGAGCAGCCCAGGCGGGTGAAGCAACCAGACCAGGGATGGCTTAGTGGGTGAGGCCCAGGCGGGTGAAGCAACCAGACCAGGGATGGCTTAGTGGGTGAGCAGCCCAGGCGGGTGAAGCAACCAGACCAGGGATGGCTTAGTAGGTGAGCAGCCCAGGCGGGTGAAGCAACCAGACCAGGGATGGCTTAGTGGGTGAGCAGCCCAGGCGGGTGAAGCAACCAGACCAGGGA
>WLWI01005205.1_pt1 | contig 10882 bp, 6 predicted proteins | sample 6701501 | NCBI WGS metagenome assembly WLWI01 (sample SAMN12718690, study PRJNA515312) | sponge metagenome | isolation source: marine sponge | host: Mycale hentscheli | place: New Zealand: South Island, Marlborough, Capsize Point | collected 2014-11-01
AGAGTTGGGAAAATGTAACTTGATCGTTCATTAATTAGAAAGTAATACTTTTGTTCAGTGAATAGACAATGTACCGGTACATGTTCTACATGTCTCTATTCAACTAATGTGGTGGTTTCCACCACAGGCATGATAGGACATAGCAACTACACTTGTATTGCTAAACACACACCCACATTACCAGAAGTTCTCAAAATAATATGAGAGAATTCATTTCAAATAGAGATAATAGCGAAGACTGCATCGGTTTGGGACAACGTTTTCATAAAAAAATTGTCAAACTAAAAATACAACTTTGATGTTCTATTAACCTAACATACATAATACATAATACATAGCAAAGGTCATGAGACCCACACACACGTGTATTATGTCCTCCCCTCGTGTTCTCTCTGACAGTGTCATTCCATAAGCACAGGATCATACACAAACTGACATGTGTAACCTTATAGAAGAAGAGAAGACATTCTACATGTTAGTGGCATGGCCGCTGGTTACCAAAGGAGAGAGGCTGAACAGGAAAGTGGGCAGGAAGACAGAAGTGTAAATGAGTCATTAACTCAGTTTACGTTGAGAAATAGAGAGAGACACAATGAACCTGCAGAGTTGACCACTGTTTCAGTGGTTTTGTTGCCTGCAATGAACATTAGATAGTACATGTAATTGAAACTTAAATTGTACACTAAAACTATAATAAAACGAATTTCAGAGCATATGAAATATCTTATTCAATCCAGGACTCTCTCTTACACACACACACACACACACACACACACACACACACACACACACACAAAACACTAGGGTTGATTATGAATGTTGCTAATAGCCATCTCTTGTCAGACACACTAGTTAGTACTACTGAAGAGTGCATACTATATCTTATGGCTTCAATTCAAGAGCTTCTCCAGACCGCATAACTTAATATTAATTATTTCAAAAGGGTTCAAGAGGAAAAAAATAATAACATTGGATTTAATATCTAAGATTTGGTGTTCCATGGGATTATAAGAACCTACATGCACTCATAGCATACTTCCCAATGGTGAGTGATATAAACACATAGAATAAACTTTAACAAATTTCTTAATAATTTTCATAGTAATATTATAATTCATAACAAAGATGTTTTCAGACTCATATGGCCTTCATCAGTAAAACACACACACAATTACACACACAGTCACTTAAAAATTACATTATATCCATCACATTATGCTGTTATCTGTCCCTGCACAATACTGGTTAGCTGAGAGAACATTTGCTACACCAGTTAGATGTGTGTGTGTCACATGTTCTGCAACTACGCCTGGCCGTGGGGCACTGAAAGTGTACCAGAATTATGAAGCAGATATACTATTATAGATACATCCAGATTTGTGGGTGACATTACTAATGAATATTATTAAAATGGTGTGGATAAAGTATGGTAATGTTGCAATGCTCGCGATGTTGTCAAGACAATGAGTTCCACTAGCTAATGGTATCAAAAATACACTTAAAAATAAAAATCAACTGGTATGAGGCTCCTGATTGGTGACTAAAAATGTCTAAATGTGGTAAATTAGCTATAGGCCATTTTATTGTTGGATTTTTTTTTAAAGTTCACCAACAGAGTGTTTAAAACTACTACTGCTATTACTACTACTACTATTACTACTACTATTACTACTACTGATATTACTACTACTACTATTACTACTACTGCTATTACTACTCCTACTATTACTACTACTCCTATTACTACTACTGCTATTACTACTACTGCTATTACTACTACTGCTATTACTACTACACACTCTAGTTACGGATACAAACACTCCTCACTACACATTGTGATGACAAACTTCTCCTCACCAGCTCACAATCAATAGCCACAATATCTACAGCCAATGACTGAAATAAAAACACACTCAGTGAGTGAGTGAGTGCATGTGTGTTTGTGTGTGTGTGTGTGTGTGTGTGTGTGTGTGTGTGTGATCTTTCCAGTCATCCAAGGATGTTCATACTTGTTCTGCAACAATTTAAGGTGTGTGTGTGTGTGTGTGTGTGTGTGTGTGTGTGTGTGAGTGTGTGTGTGTATGTGTGTGTATACTTGTTGGTTGTGAAAAAAAAATATATAAGAATAAAATAATAACAATGATAAAAACAACAACAGATGAAACAGCAAAGGTGCGAACCCTCAGTGCTACTAAACACCACCTAGCTATTGCAATATAATCTCAAATGAAAAGAACAAGCAATCTGTTAGCTATTTTAATCTGGCATCAATATAGCTGGAGCAATACAAATGGTACATGGAAACGCTGTCTTCATAAGAGAAGAAGCTAAACTAGCCAGAAATACTCACTGGTATATACTTTCAACATCGTGAAACTTCACTTCATACAACTCCGTTAATTTTCCCTTAGCCGAAAGCAAACTACACTGCTGGCTGCAAGAAATTATTAATAATTGTGATGCTAGGGAGTGTTACCCACAAAGCTGGTACCTACATGGAGCTGAAAGCTTCACGTATTCTCAACAATTAGCCCGAAATTTTTAAAAGTAGCACAATGAATAGTCCTAAATCTTCGTTCTGAGTAAGTTCATACCTAAATCAACGGTTAATTGTCAATCATCTCCAAAATCAGAGTGTGACAGACAAACAGACAGGACGACTACTGTAACCCTCTCGTGCATGCATGCTGAGGTTTAATATGAGCTAGGTTGAATTTCTCATTTAAATGGAAGGGTCATCAAAGATTTAAAAAAAAAAAGAATTAAAATAGATTAACTATGTGGTTTCAAATGGATGAGGGTATTATGTATACAAGTTTATAAAATTTCATACACAAACATAATTTTAAAACTTAAAATCATAACAAAAAAAAATAGCATATATACACTATAATAAACTAGTGATGTGCTTGAGCACAAATGGCGAGCGAGCCTAAAACTACACTATTGTTATAATGATTGATTTTAACTTCAACCTGACATTTCGACCTCTTGCCGAAGTCCTCCTCAGGGGTCAATTGAGGTCAAACTTTCCATGTTGATTTTTAACATAACATACATAAACAGCAAGAGAACTGGTCGGTATGCTATCAGTTAATGTATTCTGCAGGGTTGCAACATAGACAGCCTGCAGCCTCCACCATGCTGCTCTGTGTACAACTCTTACCTCTTCTCATAATGGAGTGAAGTTGCTGCCAAGCATGTTCAGCAGTGACTGAAACCTTCTCATCACCTCTCACACCAGCGTCCTCATGCTATATCACCTACACAATAATACGCATGTCATATATAATTTCAGTTGAGAATTACTATATAAATCATCCTGACGCTATTTCACTATTTTGCTCAAAACTTTTCCATTTAATCTTAGAACAATCAAACAGAGAAAAGCGATATTATTTCAGCCATGAATGATTGAATTGTTCTTACTACTGTTATTGCTATTATTATTATTATTATTGCTATTATTATTCTTGTTTCACCATCACCACACAGTGTTAATCATGTCCTCTAGATTGTTGCGTATCATTTCCCATGACAAGCCTCAATGAACGTCTTTTTGTATTCTCTCCGACCCTTTGTCATTATCCTTCCTTATCACTTTATCTCACACATCAGCTGACGGCCAATCCTGAATGATCGAAGTACTAGGATTGTAAAAGAGAATTTTTTTCAGCTTGTTTGATGGTAATACCAAACAGCACACACACTCACACAAATGCAAGTACACACCACACACTATATTGTCGTCACCTACATTTTTGGCTCACATTGAATGATGTTGTAGAAACAGTACAAATATTATAATATCAATAAAGGCCAGTTAGTGGGGGGGAAATGTATTTTAACTATGAATATAATCATGATACTTGCCCCATTTCACAGAGCAACCAAGTCCCCAAATAACAGCTCAAAATAATGTTTTGGCTTGCCAAATATTTTCTCTCACATAAACGTCATTCATGTGGAATGTGATTAGCAAAGCCTAATTAACCATCTATGGAGGAAACGCAGCTAGTATACTGTAATACATTGCAAGATTGGATGTAGAAAATGGAATGTAAAATAGAAATACATTGCAAGAGATAGGGTTGAATTATAGGAACCCTAAATGAGGAAATACAGCATTGACGGACTGATGAAAACACAACGATAAACATAAAGTGACTCAGAAAATTGCAATATAAGAAAGGAATTGGGAAATAAAAATGTTCACTGAGGAATTTCATCACAGACAGACTGGTAACAACACAACAAATATACAGTGACAGAATGCAACAACAATCACAATGTGTCTTTGATTTGAATTTTACTTTCAATCGCCCTCTGGTTGTAATGTATGGTCTCTACATTTCCTAATATCGCTTTCTGAGTAACTGCGACGAAGACCCAATTGCAGCAGGTTCCTGCCTCTTTCAGACTCCAGCACTAGAGGAAGTAAGTTGGGGTTTCCATTGTTCTTCTTTGCATGAAGTTTAGCGATGGTTATAATGAGAGACAGCAACAGAACAAGTATTATAGCAGCCATGCCAACGACAATGCCGTCAAACATGGTTTTATTGACTCCTTCCGCTGTTCGTCGTGATGCAATTACAGATATGTTCTCTTCAGTTGTTGCTTGGGTTTGGGTAACACTTGAACACAGAAGTCTATCAAACGGAGTGGCTGTATGAAGTCCATCTGCGGTACTTGTGGTGGTGAGAGTGGTGCTTGGTGAGCTTACAGGTCTGGTGAAGTCAATGGTTGCTGCTGTGCTAACAACGGTCGTAGTCTCTGAAATGATGACATTCAAATTCAGGCGATAAAAGTGCTTGAACATTTCACACCACCTTGCATAAATGGCAATCTAATACACAACTAATGCATATTATATGACACGTCACAAACACCTTAATATCTAAAGCTCCACTACCAGTTTTATTATCAATAATTTAGAGTCTTTGAGATTAGTTATGAAATACACTTACCAGCTGGATTTTTTTCTGGAAGAATGTGCACCACGATGATGTTGCGATCAAATTTGTTATACTCATGACCGACCTCAACTCCACAGCGCAACGCAACCATCCTAAAATAATGGGGCACTTCAAGCAAAGTTATACTAATATGTTTGTGAGATGTCACTTCCAGCATAAAATGGGGAAAGTTTCTGCGATTTTTGTAGACATTCTGATTGTACATGTCCAACTCTCTGTGACCTTGCAGCCCTCCAGCCGATTGAATGCTCCAAAATAATCTAAAGCTCGGATGATTGGCACTTAATTCATGATAGTTCACAGTACATGACACTGTTGCATTTTGTCCCTCGGAAATTGTCAGGAAGTGTTGACTTCCATTTACATAAGCTCTAACACCTAAGAACAATGGTGGAAATATTCTGTGATACTCATCAGAAAATGGCAAAGTACAATGAGATAATTTGCTATTATTATAATTATTCTGCCGAGAATGACTGAATCATAGAAAGAATACAATATTGCTTACTTTCAACATATTGGTCGCCAAGGACAACTTGAGATATGGCGCAGAAAGACGAAGCAAAGACCACTGCTATAGAGGTCATTGAAAACATCTTCTCTACTGACAGTCAGTGGTATGTGACTTAGAGTATAAATGGTTATTGTACTATATAACTGACTGCTCTGGCTGCCGCAAGGTTCCCGGGTAAATTCCCATATCAGTATGCATTCCATTCTTCACTCCCACCACCCAGAGGCAATGGCACGTGCTAATTGCTCGCTAAGGTTCATTTGAGATATATTTGGGAAACAACAAAACTTAAGAGTTTGGGACCCCACAAGTGGATTAAATGAGACAGAGTGGGCTAACCCATAAATTATATAGCCTATTCAACACTATAACATATGCCATAATTCTATTGCTTCACAATGTTGATCTGTCAGAGAGTAACAAATTATTACTATTATTATTATTATTATTATTATTATTATTATTATTATTATTATTATTATCATCATTATTATTATATTATTATCATTATTATTATTATACTATTATTATTATTTATTGTTGTTGTTGTTGTTGTTATTAGTGTTGTCAGCTTTAATATTATTATTGGTGTTACTATTTTTATTATTTTGCTGAGGGAAATGAGATCATTACAAGCAACTAACAACAGCTTTATTTTTCTTCTTCTATCATTTTGTGATGGAGTAGTGAGAAAATAGGTGTGCTTTATGACTTGGATGCCTCTTGCAGCATTTGAAAGCCCTGGTCATGCTCACCCAATGATGTGGCAGTACCACCACAAGAGTATTACTGCAATGAAAGACCACCAAATGGAATTGCAATATTTATGGCTTGACTGCATTTTTAAAAGCTATTGTAGTCAATTTGTAGCAGTACTAATAGAATAGCCTCAGTGGGTATCAAAAAATGACTCAAAACAAAGACAACTAACCTGACCTAGAAACATTATTTCAAGGTCACGCGACTACTTGATTTAGCATAAAAGCTATTCCACAGGATCCATACAAATGCATGGGAAAGAAACCATGTGCATTGAGTATGAATCCTCAAACAAGAAAGAAAAGTCCCGTGTAGATGCTGCTTAGCAAGCAAATTCCATAATAAATTGCCCTAGAGCCAGATTGTCTCACTTAACAAATCTGTCGTTATGCAAAGCACACAATAGAAATTAGCTATTAGCTATACAATAGTCATCTCTGTCAACTACATGAGTTCTTATAGCAACGTGGTTTGCATGGACTATATAATAATATTATTATAATCATCAGGAAGAAAAAAGAGAGTATCACTAGCTAACTAACACACAATCATGCACGCATACCTTAGATTTATGAATGTGTGAATGTGAAGGATGAATTCAAGCAAGTGTCAATGGCACCCGCAAGCATCCTGCAGAGTTACTGCTGAGGAATGCGAGTTCAGGTCAGGAATTCCACAGTTCATTACACTTGGAAATGTATGAAGTCTATACGTCTATGTGACGATACACACAGTAAAAAAAAGTACACATTATTTACAGGGTTTGCTTTCATTCTGTGCAGTAGACATTCGTAGCAATGTATCACACAAAAAAATAATAAGAACAAAATATAAGTGTTAGATTTCTTTTCAATATGGAAGTAGAGAAAATCCCTGTGTAATTTTGCTGCATAGGACAATAGATATATATTTTATTGGTTTAACATAAAAAAAAAAGCATTCCACTATATACATGCAAATAAACCTGAAACATGATCAATTTATAATCAATCTACAATTCACAAAAAAAAACATTTGGGGGGGGGGGGAGGAGAGATAAGTAGCCACATTCAAATGAAAAAGCTTGGGATAGGTGAAATAGCAGGGTGGGGGAAATAGTAGGGAAATAGCAGGGTCGGTACCTCTGTGAATTAGTTGCGCACGCATGTACCGTACCGAGTAGTTTCTAGTTGGAGAACGTGTCTTATTTCAGGACAGAAATTCTGTCCTTGCACTTGATTCGTTCAAACTGTCTAATCAGATCGCTCAAAGTGAATATTTTAAGGGAGGGAAATGAACTTAAAAAAAGGAGTGAATAAGTGAACCCTCCAATCGAAAATTTTTGTTTCCAAGCGTTTCCTGGAACCGTTGTGCAAGTCGGTGTTGCACCACTTCGTGTTCAGTCGATACGATAGGCCTTCAGCCTCCTGTTGTGTAAATCCCATATCTACCTCCACGTACTAGACGGATTAGTCCAAACAATACCGAGGAGCCGTAGCTATGTCGATAACGAACGCTATATAATAGTTGCGCTGCTTCAGAGGGAACTACTGTATTTAAGGTTCTTGAAGGCCTGTAGTGTCATGAGCGCAGCAAGGGCTCTACACTTAGGGCCTGAGGGACCATAAAAACAGTAGTTAACGACTACGCGCAGCTCCTAATAAATATAGAACCTAGAAAAGGATCTATCTGCCTCAAAACTGCCAACAAGATATGAGAAAGAAAGAAAGGATGGGGGGGAGGGGGAAGGGTTTAACAAAGACTGAATACAGACAGCCGGGCTGTATTTTGTGCATATTAGGTGTCTGCCCTTACCATTACTGAGCTTCTAACATGAATTTACTATGGCTACTCTGGTTAAGAATTAGGACCTAAGTGAGGCTCTGGGAGATAAGTTTTCAGCCACAATACCACACCAAGGATGTAGTGGTCAGTGAGCCATTGGGAAATCACTGCTGCAAGATATCCCGTGATAATTGGGAGAGTATTTACTTTCTTGTAGTCTGGCATGGTATTCTGTAGTAATTTTATGCAATGGAAAGTAGTCTTTATGGGAAGAAAGAAGAGAATGCTAATTTGGAGTCATGAGAACATAAGGTTGACAGAGTCATTGTCAGTATTTCTGCGGGATATTACTGTAGCATAGCTCATGGACTGCAATGCTAGGAAAGTTCTCCCCTGAACTCCTGGCTGCAATGATTGAACAATAAAACACACCTGTGGCTTACATGCACTACCAAGGTTTTATAAGTAGCTAGTTAGCTAGCTTTTGATCATTAATTGTCATTCTTCCAAGTATTTTTCAGTTAGTTTTTTTATTTCACTGCTGAACTTAACAGTTTTCTTTAAAAACAAAACAAAAGTAAATTTTCTGTGGTTTTTAGCGTGTTGACCGCGCGCGGTCGTTCTTACCCCGCCCACGAAATGTGGCGCTCAACCGTTGTTTCCGCCCGCTTGGTTGTGAGCTGCTCTGGAGAGGGGCGAGAACGAGGAGAACTAAGTCGCCGGCGATCAATAGGGAAAACTGGATTTGCAATTAATCAAGGGAATCTCATAACAATACAGTCAGTGCAATTATTTACCATGGAACAAGCTGATTGTGTGAAGAGGGAAGCCAGATGTGAGTTGTGCAATGAATCAAAAATTAACACTGAGTCGTTTTGTAGGCAGTGTGGCATGTACATCTGCAAGGATTGCATCATTCAACACCAGAGATTGAAGACATATGCTGACCATATAGTTGTATCTTTGGCAAGTTTGAAAACTGAACTTGCCAACTCAATTTTCTTGAATAAGCCTCCAGCTACAGAAATATGCAATGACCATGAGGAGCCCTTAGCAATTTTCTGCTTTGACTGTGAAAAACCTATCTGCCGTGATTGCACCGTTAAAGATCACAGGAATCATAATTTTGAGTTTATCAAGAAGGCCGCCAAAGATGCAAGACGATCTCTACTGGAAAACGTGGTTCCTTTGCAAAAGCTGACTGTAACTGTTCATGATACTATGGCAGACATATCCAATACAAAGAAAGAATTGAGCATGCGGAGAGAAGCTGCTGCCTTCATCATCAGAGCATCGTTCAAAGAACTTCGAGACATTTTGGACAGTCGTGAGGAAGAATTGTTGGACGAGGCAGACACGATAGCACAACAGAAAATGAAAAAGTTGTCCTTGCAGGAGAAAGATTTATCTATTGCGTGTGCAGATATCGAGGACGTAGTGGACTACACTCAGTTGTGTGTCAGCAACGGAACGGATGATGAGGTCATGAGCATGCTCCCTGAGTTATCCAGAAGGATCAAGCAAGAAACCACAGAGCATGGGAATTCTGAGATGGCCTTAAAACCAGTGGAATCTGCAGCCATTGAGGTACAAGTGACATGCTATGAAGACATACAGCAGCTCTGCCTTACACAAGCTAATGTCATGGAATCATCTATGAGTATTATGAACCAAAGTGATGTGGAATCAATTCACAATGAGTCTAATGGATTTATTATAATTAAAAAAGAAGACTATACAATTGATGATACAGCAAATGAGAAAATTAAATCCAGTGATTCCAAAAAGCCACCTCAAAATATTCACCAAAACACAGAATTGAAAGCAAAAACAAAATATTGCCAAAGTTCTGTAAAAATTAATGGATATTCTAGTGCAGTAGTGTCTACGCCTGTTATGTCCAGAGTGAATGGAGCTGCAGTTAATAATTACAGGAGCCCACCCGCTGCTGAGGAGCTGACCAGCCCTATTATAGCCATCCCCAATTTGTCAACCCTAAAAACACTTGAGACTAGTTTTGAAGATGTTTGCTCAGCAACTGATAAAGTAGATGTAAATCCTAGCATACAAGATTCCAAACCTACTTTGCCCACTGAAGACTTAGTTGAAACCAGCCTTGAAGATCATCAGGGAGCTGATTTGAATTTAGATTCCAGTCGCATCGAGTCCAATGGAAAATTGTCAACTATAAAAATGCCTGAATCAAGTAAAGAAGATTTCACAGGTGTCGAAAAAATGAGTTCTCATTCCAGTTCCACTGAATTGGAATCTATTTTGTCACTTTCCACTCCTATAAATGCAGATTTTATTCAAGAGTTGAGTCCTCAACCGAACATTCAAGATTATAGAGCTCAACAGGAAACTTCCAAAGAATTTGATTCAGTTTTATGCTCAAGAAAACCAGCTCCAAGTCCTGAAGAAACTTTGCCTGCTCTGACTACTTTGGCAGGGATTTCAGATTTGAATCCTGAAGTTGGTAAGGAGTCTACAGTTACCCTTACTATTGGAGCAGATTTGAATTCAAATCCAGAAACTAGCATTCACAAAGTCACCAGTTCCTTAAAATCTCTTCACAGTGGTGAGACCACAGAATGTGTAGTGAATGAAATTGCAGCTGATGTTTATTCTATTCAGTTCAAACCCACTGTCCGAGGACGCCACAAGCTGGTTGTGTCAGTTGATGATCAACAAGTGGAAGGCAGTCCATTTCGCATATTTGTCTCCATCTCTCCCTATCAGCTTGGCTACCCTGTCAAGATTTGGAGAAATATACCAGTTCCAAAGGGAGTGGCATTAACTTCCGAAGGAAAAGTCATAGTTGCAACATCTGCTGGCAATATAGTCAAGTTAAAAAAGGGCGGGAATTACG
>WLWI01005206.1_pt1 | contig 10881 bp, 6 predicted proteins | sample 6701501 | NCBI WGS metagenome assembly WLWI01 (sample SAMN12718690, study PRJNA515312) | sponge metagenome | isolation source: marine sponge | host: Mycale hentscheli | place: New Zealand: South Island, Marlborough, Capsize Point | collected 2014-11-01
ATGGTTATAAGCCGTGCGCAACAGTATTTACTTGAAAATACATTGTCCACTAGACTACCGCGAAGGTAAGTCTGTGTAGGTGCATGTCCAGTTGTGTCAAAGCATTGTGTGTTACAACCACTACTTTGCTAAAGAATATCACAAAGAAAGCTTTTAAATAATGTGTATTGTTTTGTTGTTGTTGTTTTCCTTCCAAGCAGTTGCAGAGAGTTATTACTATGGCACTGAAATCCCTTTACCCTGTATGCTAAATTTAAAAACTGGACCTTATTTTCAGTAGCTCTTCAGTGTTAGAAGTCAAAATTATTCATATAAAAATAGTATAGTCTTTAGGCTAGCTCGCCATTTGTGCTCAAGCACATCACTAGTTTAGTGAAATAGCACGGGTGCACATGCATGTAGTCCTAGCCTTGGAAACGTACAATTTGAGTGGTATCTAGTTGGAGACTATGCCATTCTTTAGTGCAGAAGTCTACTCATATTAGATGAATTTTTTTCAAAGATTAAAATAAACCATAGGTTGAAAACGAAGTTCCTGGGGAAGATAATCTGGAAAAATAGAGATAGTGAGTGAACAATACGGTGTAGCTGCAGTGCAAATGATTTTTTTTAAAGCTGGCCTAAACTATTAGCAAGTGATAGCACAGGTAACCTGTGGTACTAGGGATCAATAGCACAGTTACCCGTGCTATTACTCACACAAATTGTTCATAATGTAATTCATTATTTAGCCAGAATATTATTTGATGATTAAATTTTTTTTGTGTCTTCAGCTCCTAGCGGCAGTCCTGGTGCACCAACATCTGGTGCTACTACATCAACTAGTATCACCATCGCATGGACTGAGATATTATGTCTAGGCAGGAATGGAGTGATCACTGGATATACTATTAGATATGAATCTGTTAACACTTCACCTACAATAATTACATCTACTGATAGAAGTATAGTAATATCTGGTCTGACTGCCTTTACCAACTACACTGTGTCAGTAAGAGGAGTGAACGGTGCAGGAGATGGAATCTATTCAGCAGAGACTGTCATAAGGACGGGTGAAGCTGGTGAGTAACAATGAATTGTACACTATTATTGTACATATGTGTCTAGTGGTTAGTTGCTCGATATTTTTATGTGTATTTCACTTGACCTCAGTCAGCCATGCATACTGTAATGTGTTAGAATCTTCCTATATTTATTGTAATTAAGTGATGATTAATTGTAAAATAGATAAATGCTCACTGCTGGATATTCGAACAGTAGTGCAAAAAATTTAATGAGGTAAAGCCAAGAGACATTTCTCCTTGCTTTTTTTTGGTAACTTTTGTAATATGAATAATTTGCTAACCTACATTTAGCATGTAAATAATGTATACCAAATTGTGAGTTAATAACCCACCGATTAAATCATTTGCTCTTGCATAAGAGTCCATGCTTTACAAATATTATACACTAAATATGACAGTTAGTTAGTTTTAAGACAGGAAAAGAAGCTACAATTAACACAACAGACATACCAGAACTGAGGAAACATGTTCCTCTATTCATCTGCATCCAACGTGTCCTTCTTAAACTAACAATTGTTGGTTCATGTGTTTACATGTCTTCTAAATGCTAGTCACCATAAGACTAAAGTATTAATTAAGGTGTATTGGCTACTCTATAATGAACTCAATATATAGCACAGTGATGTAAGCATGCTGGCCTAGCAAAGGAGAAAATCAAACATATCACGTTGATCTATTCTCATTTGCTTCTCAATTTGTAGGTCCAACTGGTAGTCCTGGAACACCTACAGCAATTACAAATGCTATAATGTCTACTAACATTACCCTCACATGGACTGAAATAAATATGACACAGAGAAATGGAATAATTACTCATTACATCATCAAATATGGAGTGGGATCTAATAGAAACATGAACATCACTACTACATCTAGTGCTACCACTTATCCAATCACTGGTCTCAAACCCTTCACTAACTATACCTTCACTGTAGCTGGAGTCAACAGTGTTAATACTGGACCTTTCTCTAGAGCTAGTGAAATTATTAAAACACTTCAAGATAGTAAGCATATTAAAAAAATTTATAAACAGCTTAATTTTAATGTAGCTTATCTGACATAATGCCATCACAATAATATAAATTTTAGATTTAGCTTAGAACTCAATAAGTCTAACTCCCATCAAATGTCAGCTGAGAATATTACAATGCTTTTCATTTTAAGTCTTAGACAAAGTAAAGGGTTATCTATTCATACAATTAATCAATTAACTTTCATAGTCAATTTTAACATTAACTAAAATTGATAATACCAATATTATAGTTAAATGATGGTCAATATTATGTCTGCTTGTCTTGTAGAACCCGGAATGATTAATAATTTAACATTAATCAGACGATATTTTAGTGTTATTGTGACTTGGGATGAACCAGTACCACTCAATGGAATTCTCAGTTATTACACAATAAAGTACACTATAAATGGAACACGTCTGACTCAAAACAGTACTGCTACCAACTTCACTATATCCAACCTGTCCCCTAATATGCGTGTGTCCAACATAACAGTCTCAGCCACAACTGGAGGAGGAGAAGGTCAAGCATCAATAGAATATGATGTGTTCACTCAGACAAGGCCATGTATGTAACATATTGACTGATACTTAGTTTGAATATAGACAAATAGATTACAAAACATTGTTGATTATATCAGAAGGAAAGACTGTACTTGGGGTGAACTTTATTATGTATGATGAGCAAGCTAGCTTGCCTATATTAGTAGAGTAATAGCACAGGTAACCATGCTATTCGGGATTAATAGCACGAGTAACTTGATTGAAATAGCACGAGGCGAAGCCAAGTGCTATTTCAATTGCTTTATGAGTGCTATTGATCCCTAATAGCACACATTACCCATGCTATCACTCGCTAATAGTAGGCCAACTTTTAAAAAGTCATTTGCATTGTAGCTATACTATATCGTTCACTCCCTATCTCCTTATTTCAGGATTAGCTTCCGCTGGAACTTCGTTTTCAGCGTGCGGCCCCTCCTAATCTGTTGAAAAACATTCCGTCTAATACCGGTAGAGCTTCTGAGGTAAAGAATGACATTATCTCCAATTAAAAACTACTCAAACTGTATGTTTCCCTGCACGCGTGTACACTTACCCGTACTATTTCACTTAGCTACCGAGGTATTTCACTTAGTTTCCACTCAGTTACTGAGGTAATTCAATTGGTTACGCGCTATTTCACTTCCCCCGTGCGATTTCAATTGAATAGCGAATTTTCCCATACATTTTTTAATGGGCAACTTACACGCCATACTATTATATAATATACAGTTTAAGGATTTATATTAACTACTTAGTAAACACATTTATAGTGCCATTCCTATTCTCAATATTCCATTGATGTATGAGTAGTGACCATATAAGTGGTTTGCTACAAGCTAAATTCACAATTTTTAGTGTTTACGAAATCCCAGTGTAGTGTTAGAAACATACTGAAGTAGAAATACATACTCTATTTAATAATATGCTATAATCCAAATTCAGCTGTTCACCAGCTTGAAATGCTGAATGGAAGGGTAGCATACTTAGTAAATGCACATCTGCCACTATTTCATACTGCATACTATTTCAAACATTTAAGTCTACCCCAATGCTAAAATAGATGGTATATTATCCACTGTAATATGTGTGCCACTAGTATGCCACACATAGCCTTATATACTGACTTAAATCTTCTCACAACACTATGCTTGCTCACTAATCAGTTTATTCATAGAAGAAGTGTGATAATAAGCAAATTACTAATATTTGTGAAGTTGAACATATTAATAGTATGTTATCTTAAATTGTAGCCGCAGCGCAAAATGTTACTGCCCAGGTTGAGATTAATCTTTCAGTTCGAGTTTCCTGGAGTAACAGTGGATTCACTAACATTTCAGATTTTGTGATTTATTATAAACAAATTGATGATGACAGACAATCAGTAGCAATGGTAGTGGTACCAGCTATGATGAGGTCAGTAGTTATAGAAAAGTTGGTAGAAAATGGTCAATATATATTTGAAGTGGCTGCAAGAAAATTTGAAGATGGAAGAGAAGTTATTGGTGATAAAGGTACTTCTAAAGTGGTGAAAGTAGTTTTGGTGGAGACTCCTTCTAATACAGGGACAACAGGTACCTTTAATAAATGATTTACCAGGTACTACCATGTATATATAATAATAGCAATTTTTTCTCGTTTTAACTGCAAATATTGTTAATTAAAACTTGTGTGCTTAAGTACAAAAGGAGAATATACTAGTCCATGAACGACAGGAAGGATTAGCAACTACTAAAACACAAGTACTCTGTCATCCACTATCTCACTATCACATTAATTTTGAAATATTATGTTTAAAAGAGCAATAATAAGAGCTTATTATGACCATACAAAATTTATAGTTCTGTCGTTTTCATCTCAATTTTCTTGCCGAGCACAAGAGTAGCATATAGCAGCACGCGCTGAAGTCAATGTTTTGATGTCTTTATTATGTCAAAATGCTGAGGTTGAACTGAACACTATCTCACACAACTCCATGCACTAGCCTATAACATAACATAATACTTATTGTATAAGTTGAGTGTGATATGGCGAACCTAAAGGTATCATTGTGCAGATATCTAACATGGAATAAATATACATATATTCACATTTGTATATATATACATTATACCACAGTTCCTTAGTAACTGCCATAATTATGATAAAAGTGATGTTAACACCCTCAACATAAGTGATATCACCATTAAAAAGTAATTTTACCGTCCAAAATTGCCTACAAGCAATGCATAAATTTGCACTACAATGAGTAACTTAATTTAATTGTGACTTTAATAATTATGATATAGTACTGTGATATGGCGAAATATTTCATGAGCAGGCTAATTTATTTTCACAAGCAAATATCTTGCCATATCACTCTGGCAAGTGTACTAAGTGGTTTATTCCACACTATCTTTACTGCAGTAGTTAGTACTAGAGGACCGGTAACTCACAGCTAAAGTTGGTTGTAGGGGCTACCCACACCCCCAGCCTACATTTTAGCAGCTGCTCTAACCCTGTTGAGCAGGGTACACCAGAGGAAGGTAGCTGTAAAAACCAGAATATTGAAAAGTTTGGCCAGGTTGCTATAACTACTAGGGTAATGAGCTTGCCAGTAGAGTGGAAATAACAGCATTTCACGGTCATGTACCTAAAGATATCATTGTGAAGATATCTAGGGTGGAATAAAAAGTAATATGTCATGTTCGTATATACGCAATGATAAAAATCTTATTTCTTTTTACTTGTAAAAAGCTTTCTTTACAAAATGCTCACTCAATCCCATGTAAAGTAGATTGAAATGGAGAACTATTCATTGCAGTATAACATCTTGTATCATGAACCTCACCGTTCTGTTACACATTGTTGCTGTTCAAAAGTGTTGGAAATGTAACAAAGTACACTTTCAATCTCCCTAGCTGCAATGATTGTTATGTTGGACAACTTTTCTTCCCATAAAAAAATATCCCGTCATTAGTTGGTCCTTTACACTGTTAAAAATGATAACTATTGGTATTTAATAGTTAAACCATGGCAACTCTCAGAATTATTAGTAGATAACTTCCCTATCCTTCAGGTGAATTTAGTGATAAACCCTGAAACCCATGACTTAACTGTTACACATAGTACATCCCTCTAGTGGTAGACCCCTCCCCTCTCCACCCCTCTCCAAGTACAGGCAGTAGACTATGGGATGGCTGATGCTATCTTACACTTAATGTCCTCTGTACTCATATATTAATGTCCAAATTATTAATTATAATCAATTATTCCTAAGACTAACTAGTGATGTGCTTGAGCACTAATGGCGAGCGAGCCTAAAGACTATACTATTTTTAATGATATTGACTTCTAACACTGAAGCTACTGAAAATAAGGTCGAGTTTTAAATAATGCATACACTGTAAATGAATTTCAGTACCATAGTAACAACTAGCTGCAACTGTTTGAATTGAAGGAAAACAACAACAACAAAACAATACACGCTATTTAAACGTTTTCTTTGTGATATTCTTTAGCTAAATAGTGGATGTAAAGCACAATGCTTTGACACAACTGGACATACACCTACACAAGACTTACCTTCGCGGTTAGTCTAGTGGACAATGCATTTTCAAGTAAATACTGTTGCGTATGGCTTATAACCATGCCAAAGAGCGCATTGACTTACCACCGGCACTAACTCAAATAGAAATGGAAGTCCCGTAAGTTAACTGCACCCGTAAAAGAATTCATAACGGTATACAATTCAATTTCTAGGCTGATACGGGTACTGATCGATAAACAGAGGATTCTGTTTAGTGAAGTTTGGGACGGGGTCAACCACCGAACTGACACAAAAATGCGAGGGTCAAAGTACAAAAATGCCTTACGTACGTCCAAACATATATATAAACCAACAAACATCCCCGATTTTCAATTGTGTTACCCCTGTAAGTGTCTCGCTCGTTACGCTCGCTCGCCAATTATAATTGAACCCCTCGGGTGCTCTATGATTAGCTGTCCTTTAAGTGTGTCTTTACATCTTGTATCATGTTATTAGCTTTCAATTGTGCATGTATTTATTGTGCAGTGATGTATTGATTACTTATTTTTTATAATTGGCTGTTAAAAAAGAAAAATTTGCTATTATTTTGTTGTTATATTTTTTGTAGCCGGTATTGCAGGTGGAATAGTAGTTGGAGTTATCATTTTCGTTTCTTTAATTGCTTTAATTCTACTTTTGACATTGATTTACAGAAAACAGTGAGTTGTTCATTTGTGTATATATAACAGCTCACTTAAGAGGGTATTGACTGGTAAAGTACAAGACTGCAGCATGCACTACTACTGAGCATGTCTGACATTTTAACTAAATTAATAATGTATATCCCAATGCTGGGGCATCTTAATTATAATGTACCCCTATTCAAAGTTTTGTAACAGAAAATTGAACTTTTTTATTTAATTGTTTTCATCTTAAGAAACTATAATATATAAATAATAATGTGCAGATGACTTATTTAATATGTAATGTAAAAATGATCCCCACCATTTATGTGCAAAAGCACATCTTTATTAGTCACAAGGAAATGTCCTCAATTGTATTGTGAAATGGATTTAAAAAAATAACATGGATTTAAATATTCATGTAATTTTGCATACTGAATAGAGTTCAATAATCGCCTAATTATAGTAGTATCTATACTCATGCCTGTGGCACTATCATAAATACTACTAACCCAACGATATTTGCCATGATAAGATCTGTAGTAACAAAATACATTGGAGGAAGACTGAAAAGCAGTCAAAAAAATAGGCAGCTAATTGTAATACGATTTTTTGTGCATTCTATGCAGTTCACAAATTTCAAGACCAAAAGCCATTACTGAATTGTTGACAGTATTTGGTTACTCTGTTCAAACATTTTTTCAAAACACTTTATCAATAATGACATAAAACATGTTCATAAATAATAATGAAGTCTTACATACAGTACATAATTATACATAGCAAAATCTTTGATTGAGTAACACCTGAAAGTATTGCACTTGATTCACTCATGGCAATTATAAATGACATCGTGTTTAAAAGTGTTCAGTATTCAATGCCAGAATTTCAGGTGATTGATACTACTGTACTTATAGAATTGAATTAGATTTGAGTGAATGAATTACATAATCTTACTGTGTTTCTATTGTGTTATAATGGATAGGATTATAGTAAAGACTGTGGAGAACAAGTAGTGATGTATTGCCAACAGAAATATTTATGGTCAAATTACTTGTTGTTGTCTTTGTCGGTGTTTTGTGTTGGCAGATGGAAGAGTAAATTGTCCTATTGATCATTTATTATAGGAACAATAAGAAAAGATCACTATTTCATATTTCATTTGATATTATTTCATAATAGTTGGCTATGCTTTCACTCTGGAATAAAGTCAGCATATCAAATAAAAGAACACGTCATGGAGAATGTTGGCACCAATTTTTGTAAGTGTCCAAGATTACAATGCTTCCATTTTTTGCCAGTCTTGGCTGCAGTGTGTATGATCAAATTTTCTAAATTATAGGATTAAAGTGAAATTAGGTTGTATTTATAGCCGCAATTTCAACTGTTGCCAACGTATGCAACCTGATCATTTAAATTCAGAGGTTTCTTTAATACAAATATGAGTGAATGCTTGCTTGCCAAGAAGAAGTAAATCGATTTTTCCCAATGTTTACACGTGTCATCTTGAGCTCGATTTTCCTGTGCAGTCTCATATAATCACATATGTGTTGCAACACAAATAAATCATAGCATAGCAGATGCTTATGGTTAGTGGCTTTGATGCTCCTGTTTGCTTCCACACTGCATCATAAATCATGTGCTAAGAATATATTTATATTGCATAGCTCCTCGTTTTGAAGAATTTCCTGGAAGCACTACAGCCATTGAGGGGGAGGAGGTCATCTTCAAGGTGGTGGTGTCAGGGAAACCAACTCCAACTCTGACCTGGAGGAGAGCGGGAAAAGAACTCTTCTCCAACTACGCCATGACAGTGGGAGATGATGGCACCCTCACCTTCCCCAGTGCAGAAATGGATCAGTCTGGAGTGTATGTACTGGAGGCACGTAATTCTGCTGGAAAGGTGGAGAGAGAAGTGAGACTAGATGTACAGAAAGAGTGGGAAGACAATAGTATAACCAATGGCAATTCAGCAAAGAAGCACAATAATGTTAAGGCAGTGCCAGTAGACCAATTTGGAGACTATGTTGCAGAGAACCACTCAAGCAACAATCTGGGATTCCGAAACCAGTTTAAGGTTTGAATGATATGCACTAGCCCACTAGAATTATGACTTAGGAACAGACTGTCATTTTCTGTTGTATGTGTTTAGTAATTTATTGTAGAAAACTTAGGTTTTGGTTTCTATAATTTATATAATTACAGGTTGTGTGTTTCGGCACAGAATTTGCCGGTTCGCTCATTATATTCTATGTAAGGAGTATTCAGAATGCATTGTGAGTAATGTGTCCAGCAATTTCAGTGTCAACAACCTACAATGATTTGTATTTCAAATTACTGAGTGAATGAAATGCAATTGAGAGAGAATCCATTAGGTTATCATGAAAATTAAAACATGTTTATAAAATTATAATATATCTAGCTAGTACGAAAGTAAGCCATGCACATTTCCATCAAATGACAACTGGGCTGCGATTATTTAAAATTACTACAATGTCTTCAGTTTCAATTGTTATTGTATTCATAATACACATCAACTCATTAATGTGCAGGATTTGTATGATGGGGAAGATAAGTCTAAGTCTGTGGGACTTTGTCCAGAGTTCAAGAAACTGAACAGATTTGTCAACATCACAGTGTGTGAGTTAGTCTCGGAGACATTCTTTCTATAACTTGCACTTTTTACTAACTTTATTTTTCCATAAACTATAATAATGTATCAGATGATGACAACAGGATAGAATTGACTCCTATTCCTGGGCATGGCAATTGTCAGGAAACCTTCATCAATGCTTGCTATATTGACGTGAGTTTAACAGAAGTATGTGAAATATGAACTATTACAGTTTTCAATTAAAATAGTTATTACGTAATTTAAATTTAATTTCAATTTCTTGTTTCATTTTTTCTGCTTCTATTATTACATCTATTATATATTTAATTTGTATATTCTTAAAAAGTTTGTTTTATTTTTATATCGTATTAAGAAGGCTTATGAAACTGAAATAATGAAAACTTAAAATACTGTATATTTGGAAGATAATTATAATATAAATTGAATCTGCAAATTTTTAATGTACCTAAAAGTTACATGGAATTTTAGCTTACATAAAACAAATTTTTCATATTTGTATAACAGTACTATGCAATTGTATAACTTATGTACATTATTTTATATCATTGCAGGGATTTGCCAGGTCAAAAATGTTCATTGCTGCACAAGGTACATTTCATTTTAATAAGTATGAATGGCATAGATGGAATATTCATATTTAATAATGAAAATGATGTCATGATTGATATTTTAATTACCCTAAATCATACCTATAAGCATTCTATCACTGAAACTCTAATTGTTTACCATGTAGAACAAAACAATTTTTCAATGATTCAGTCATTCTCTGCTGGAATAATTATTATCATAATAACAAAAATTTTCTCGGTTCTAACAGCTACTATTATGTTAATTAAAACTGAGACATCAGGTTAAGTTTTAATTAACATAATTATTGGCTGTTAGTACCGAGAGAATCTGCTATTATTAAAACATTATTTAGCATATTATATCAGTCGTACTATAATTCAACCAGACTTTAAATACTTTTTGGAACATAATACTAAATAATTAAATTAGGAAATCATTATTATATTTGTAACATGACTCATACTTGCTCAATTTAATACTAAATATAATCTACACCTTTTCATTAAATTGTGTTGTTTTAATGTGCAGAAATACATAAAGTGTCATATTTAATGCAAATATGACAGTATTTTATATATTGAAATGTACTAAATAATTATTGTTGTTAAAAATCTCACAATACCCTTCAATAAAATATATGTTAGCAGTTCTAATTATAATATTGTAATTTTTTACTCACACGTTTTTAGAGAGTACATATGAAATTTATTTCTCTACTACCCAGCAAATGAACAAATTATTATAACACAAATGTTTTAACCTTTGCAATATTTCTTATTAATAAAATAATATTTTGTAGCTAAGCTTCAATTAATTCTAAAGTAGGGTTGTATTTAAACAATAAGATTTCACATTATGTTCATATTAGG
>WLWI01005208.1_pt1 | contig 10880 bp, 12 predicted proteins | sample 6701501 | NCBI WGS metagenome assembly WLWI01 (sample SAMN12718690, study PRJNA515312) | sponge metagenome | isolation source: marine sponge | host: Mycale hentscheli | place: New Zealand: South Island, Marlborough, Capsize Point | collected 2014-11-01
CCACGGGGGGGGGGGGGGGGGGGGGGGGGGTGAGATGCATGGACCCAGGAAAAGTACTTGTATGCTGCTCTCACTGTCGCTATACTAGATACATACACATGTAGATTACTCCATGAATTTTATGGAGTTGTGGTCTGTAAGAATATGTGTCACACAGTATAACATTTGCTTTAACTTTTAGAATAAGCAGTCACGTCCAAAATTGAAGCCACACCCTTTGATTGTTGCAAAATATTGATGTGTACCCACAGTTATTTTTCCAAGTGATCATGTACTTCAGCATGATTGAGGTGGGTCTGTCAGCCACACGGTGAGCCATAGCTGCATGCGCGCGTGCTTAAGGTTCAAAGTTTATTTGATCGGCCGCGCTCTATAGGTCAAAGGTGAGGGTCAGCCGGCGTTCTGCACATAACGAACGTCGTCCATTGACTTTACTCCGCGTTTACTAGATTTTAATTTACTGTCACAGCGGTCGATTTTCTCGTAGTCGGTCACTTATAGAAAAACAGTTGGATGGTACGTGTTCTGGTGAGGGTGCTCCACATCAAAGTACTAGTCAACTACACATAATCATTGTCCATGAATATTACACACCAAATAAAGTGTGCCAGACAAATAATGAATATTACCGTCTAAAGATTTACTGCATAATCAATACCCACAAGCAATTCATTGGACAAAACTGAGGGGCGTATCCAAGACGTAACTTTGTTACTTCCTAGAAATGGTAAGTGATAGATTTTAATTCATTTTGTTCTTTTTTGTGATGAAACTGTTCATTGAGCTATTAAGTCTAGCTGCATCCATTGTTGTATATATTCTTACTAGTATTAGCTACATGGCAATAACCAAGATTTTACTTTGATTGCTGCCTTCACTTTATAGACATATATATGTTTTGTACTAATTTTAGTGACTTCATAATCCAATTGCCTGGCCTAATACTACAACACTTTTAGTGTGCAGTTTTAACAATGTACCAGAATTCTCCAAACTGTACCACATTATTAAATCTTCCCATTTCTGTCAGAGTAAATTAATATTTTTGTATTGTATATTTGAACAGCCACAAACAACATTTGTGATGGCACAATTAATGACTCTTCAAGGTAAGTTCAGTTATTATGCAGTCTATGGTGGTATTGAATCTTTTTCTTTTTGTAAGTGACATAATTATAGCTAACCTACTATAACATCATTTTGATAGCTAACAATATAATAGAAAACCCCTATGTATGAATGTTTTTCTCTTACTAATCAGTTGTTGACTTTTTGTTTCTTTACACATTTAGATGTTAATGTAGTAGATAATATAAGGAGCAATTTTTCTGCCTTGACAACAGCCCTCTCATTTGATTGTTCCTGGATAGCTGATGAAATGTACAGTAACAATCTTCTTTCTAAAGATGACCATGAGCTAATAACAAACATAAAACATGATAGAGAAAATAGTGATAAAGCTCGTGTAATGCTTCAATCATTGGAGAAAAAAGTGGAATTGAATGAACATCACCTCAGTACATTTCTAAAAATCCTTATCAGAAAATCTCAATTATACTCAGAAGCTATTGAGATTTTGCAATCGATATGTAAGTCAAATTAGCCAATTATTTTAAGTCAAAATTAACACCTTGTTTTTTAAAATATATTTAGCAATAGAAACTTGTGAATCAGAGACATCGACTCATAAGTATAAAGAGTCTATTGATAATACTGAAAGTGATAGTAATGAGCAGGAGTTATCACATAATGCTTCAATATCACAACAATTACATGTAATGAATACACACTTCAGTAAGTCCATCACTAGTTTATGTGTTTATAATATTTAGAGTTTAGGCATACATAAATCCAGTCTATCACAATACAACACCCACTTACAGTAGGAGTTCTGCACACATCTGAAGTCAATTTAGCTATAAGAACAAATTGAACCCATTTCATTCACATCCTCACAAGCACTCCGCTGCTCACTATCAGGTAAAACATTCTATAACTCTATAACTTATCAACCTTTCTTTTGTTTCCCTTCCTTTCTGCTTGCATATTTTTTAAGCAGCCTTCAATTTTCCCTAATTACGATGAAAACCAATGTGGTCATAGTATACTTATGTTTAAATTAGAGTGGCTAAAAATATTAATTAGACTTCTTTTAGAGATATTAAGAAGTTTTATTTATTGCACAACACAGTGAAAAAAAAAACATGCAATTGTTACTTGATGTGAAAGAATTGTTTCACCACAATAATTTCAATTGGCGAGAAAAACCTAATACATGGCAGCGATGGAAATAATAAAGGGGTGTCTTTAGTTAGATATTTTATTAGTGTTCCAGTGTAGTATAGAACTCTAACAACTTGCTGCAACTGTACGACACTTGAAAAGAAAAAAAAAAAAAAAAAAAAAGTAACCGGCACTTAAAAGCAGCTAATAAATTCATTTGTTAGCTAAACATTTATTTTGTACCATCATTTTCAGCAAGCAGTAGCTGTAATGCACAACACCTTCATGCAATTGTTCATTGAATATATCAACATAAGACTTACCTTTGTGGTTAGACCATTGATTAATAAAATCTTTGTTTGGATGAGTAACCATGAAAATAGCATAATTAACTTACCACTACAACTAATTTGAATAGAGAATGAACTCTGGAAAGTTTACAAGTTTAACTGCACCCACAAAAGAATTCAAAGCAGTAAATAATTTAATTTTCTGGGATGATTAGGGTTAGGAAATATAATAGCATGGAAAACTGTGGTATTCGGGATTAGTGGATGAGAAAATTTCGCAAGGTGAAGCCAAGTGAAATGTATCACTGCACAAGTGTTACTTGGCACATTTTGTATAGTTGTTGGAATTGAAATGTTCTAACTTGACCTACCCATTCAATGATGACAAGAGAAAATAATGCTGTTGGGTCCGCTACGCTTTTACAAAAGTTCAGGCAACAGGTTCATTACTTCAAAATGTTTTACCAACGTACATAATTAGTGGTATGGGCGAACAAAGGGGTTGCACGTACCATACAAAACTAGTGGTGTACTTCAGAGCAAATGGCAAGGGAGCTACTATAGCTTAAAAGTAATGGCTAACTATGAGCTACAGGCCTTGGCATGATAATGTTGAAAATGAAATGTTCCAACTTAACCTTCCCTTTCAATGCCGACGAAAAGAAATAGTGCTGTTAGGTCTACTATACTTTAAGTTCAGACATTCAGGTCTGCTCCAAGACTAACTTGCTTGTCTAGCCCCACAACTCAATACTGAATGGTCAACATACTTTATTCAAGGACTTTACCAACTTACTGGATTTGTGGCGCGGGAAAAAAAACGGGGTCACATGTATCACAATATTATAAAATGAGCCAATAAAAAATTAACTAGTGGTGTGCTTGAGCACTAAGTGGTGAGCGAGCCTGCCTAGTTATGTTACATAATAACTATGGCATTATAGTAGTTAACGATTAATTTTAGTAAACATATAATTTTAATTGCTTACTTATGTCAATTTCCACAGTAGCTAGTGGTAGATTCTGTAGCATCTATTTTTAAAGTCATTCTGATGTCTGAATTACCAGCAACAGGCACTCAGCTGCACTCAGCTACACACATAAAGAAACGGCGAGAGTTAAAAAAAAAAAAAAGAATTACAGAATTAAGTACTCACCTACTATGATAAAAAACAACAACAACATTTATTAATATACTGCTTTAACCTACTAAGTTCAGTAGTCTATTTTAGCATTACAAGTACATTATATAGCCAACTCTTACATAATTATAATTCATGAGTAATGATAGTTTCTGCAGTACAACATTAGCTGTTCTTAAGTGAAGTACCTGTAGCTCTTGAAAACAGGCTTTGGTTTATGTACCTATAACTAAAATATGTAAAAAGCCGTTGACCATTAATTTTAGCTAACAAATGTGGAAGTATTTTCTTGATTTTTATAAAACAAAGGAGTAATTCTACTGGTTGCAGTAAAAAAAATCCGAATAGAAAATATAAATACACCAATGGAATGAAAATATTAGCTGGCTAACTATAATTACAATTTATTTTAGTAAGTGCTTTCTGCTATAACTAGCATAAATTTATATAACAAAAATAACTTAGATTTGAAAAATGAAATCACTGTAGCTACGTGTATTGTTCAAATTTTTTTGAATAAATTTAGTAATTTTTTTCAATAATAGCTTCTATAGCTAACTATAATTTGGAAAAAAATAATTCTGACTAAAGTAACTGGATTATAGCTAATATCGGAACTTTTTTTTGAAAGTTACTAAATTTTAGTTACAACTATACTCTGTAACTAGCTAATACTAGAAAAATTCTATATAGCATAAAGTATGGTAAAATAGTTATAACACTAATCTTGACTGGCACACTATCAAGTTATCACTACACTTTAATCAGAGCGTTACCGCTATTATAGCAGTGCTATAGCTATAAGTCAGACACATGAAGCCAAAATCAATATTTGTTCAAATCGTGGACAATTGCATAGTCAGCAGTATTGTTTTGGTGGTAAGAATCAGCATTTACCGCCACTGATGAGATCTAAAGTGGTCCATCAGTTCTGGATAGTAAGTCGTACTAGCAGGTACCGTAATCGCTGTAATTCAAGCGCCACAAATAAAATCTATAATATCTATGACTGGCGCTTACACATAGGCCCTGCATTTACACTTTCGTAGGATCCCGCGCCTGAAATACGGTGGCGTTTAATAACAGCAGCAACATTGAGAAGAATCAGCGGGGAAATACGGCGTCGAAATGGCTTCCAGTTTTGCCAACTTTAGCGTTTCTTTTGGAAGTATTTGGACGCCAGTTGTGAATGATGAACATTCCAGTACAGCAAGAACGTGGTAACAAGGAGGACCAATATGCTACTGTTTTTGCTATCATAAATGATCTTGTAGTTAGAATGTGCCCAGGGAGTTATCTCAGACTTTTTGGTTTTTTATTGAAAGAGGAGGTGAAATCTCTTGTAGAATAACAGAGAGACAGCAAAGGTCACCACTACTTCAAGGTGGACTGAAAATTCCTTGCATTTATACCCTCAGGGGTAAAGAAATTGGAGAGCAAACTCAGGCAGTTGTTAATGAGCATGAACATAGAACTTTTACAACTAGCTCAAGATCATCATCATTCAAGTATATATCATTTATTGTATGGTACAATAATGAGATGAAATAAGGTTAATCACCATGTCCAATGTTAATGTTGAGCTATGGAAATGATAAATGTTCATAATTACGGTGGAGAAAATGACTGAGGAGCAAATAGAGTCAGAACCATCACTGTCAACACCTAAGTATTCAGCAATACCAGGAAGAATAGGGTAGCTTCTTCACCTTCATCACCAATGCAGTCCTCACTGAACTATAAAAAGGATCACGATATTTCTGGTCTGGCTGAAAGCCCATTGTTTCTTCCCCCAAAACTTCCACTATAATTTCTTCTATTTCCTTCTGATATTGTCATTTCTGACTAACTCATCTTCTTCTCTGCCAAAAGTATTGGAAATTCCAGTGACTAATGACTTCTTCACAATAACTCAAATTTGAATTCAAATTGTGTTGGCTTCCTCTATCTAATCAATTATCTGTTGCTTACTTGGATGTTTTACCAATTCATCACAAGAGTGTTCTAACATGCATTTAACCCATGAACTTTAAGTGCCCCTATAGGTTTGTTAATACTAACACCAAGTGGTTGTAAGATTGAAGTACAATAACAGTGGTGTTTGATTGTTCAAATGCTGTCGTCTTTACCTGGTCAGTCAAATGAGCACTAAAAGTATCAAGAAAAAGTAGGGAAGGCTTCTTTTTAATAAGCTTAACCCAAATTTCTGATATCCAAGTAAACATCAACTTTTCATCCATCCAGCCTTATTTTGATATTTAACAAGTGTGCCACTTAACTCCTTCATACCTGCTATTGATTTATTGGTTGTGCCTTCAAAAATAACCATGGGACGTAACATATTCCCTGCAGCTGTGCATGAAAGAACAGCTGTAGCTCTGCAGTTTTTTTTACTTAGTTGTCCTTATCTTTACAGTTTTCTTCCCCTTTACATCTACTATCTTGGATGGAACCATATCCATATAAACTGGGGTCTCATCCATATTTCCAATTAGCTCATAAGAAAAATCTCCATTATGTCTAACGTGGTTTACCTGTCTCCTAAATTCATTAATTTTGCTTTCCAGATCTTTTGGTAGCTCTTGAGCAATAGATGTCTTTGCCCTTAACCACAAGGTTGTGTTGCCTCATAAACCCCTTAACCCACCCATTAATAGCATGAGATGGTACTGCCATCTGCTTTTCTTCTCGATGCTCCAAGACCCACTATAGCAGCTTCAAATCAATTTCAGGTGAGTAAGACAACTCCCTCCCCTGACCCTTTTTATTATGTTGCTTAGTACTGCAAGGGTTTTTAATAACATCAAGCTCACTTTTAAGCCATCTCTGAACATTTTTGTGGTGGATTTTATAATGCCTAGAGGCAGCTCTACCCCCATGAAATCTGGCATACTGTGCTACCTTCTTTTTCTGGGCCGAGGAATACCTTGATCGAGTAGTTTTATTACCTGGTGCTTTTCCAATTTAGGTGGAGGGCCCAGCAAGGGGCACCACAAGGCATGTAGAAGCAACAGGATAAGGAGAACCAGTAGGAGGCATTGTCAGAACATCAGCAAGAGGGTCAGTAGGCTCAGAATCAACACACACTAGAGATTTCCTTGGTCTATCTACTCCGTGCTTTGGAGCTGGTGTAGTAGTGGTTTTAGGCCTACATATCACAGGAAGAGGCTCAGATGTAGGAAGAACGAATTATTGCATAGTTTTGAGCCTATTTCTAAACCAAGGCTTGATTATTGTTGTAGTATCACAAGAAACTTGGGGCAAGCCAAAAAAAAGCTTTCTTTTTATGAGAAAAAGGAACCGCATGTGTGCTTAAAGGGCATACATACAATCCACACATATACATACATCGAACATATACCCGATTTTCAATGTCCACCCCTAACAGTATCTCGCTTGCTTTGCTCACTTGATAATTACCTATTACAGTAGAGGGTTCAATGCCATAGTAACTACCGGCTACAACTGTGTTTGACTTAATAAACTAAATAAAACACAACAAAATAAACAATGAACAAGTGTGTGTAAAGTGTTTTTTATTGTGGCTAATGCTTAGTTAAAGAATAGTACAAAATAAATGTTAATGTAACAAATAAATATATTAGCTATCTTTACACAGCTTTTTTACTACAAGTAAGCATTAGGATAGGTTCAACACAGCTAATTTGAATAGAAAATGAACTCTGGATGTTTGTAACTTTTAACTGCACTTAAAAGGAATTCAAAGAGTAAACAATTCAATTTCTTTGGATCATCGTTGGCTTGAGCACAAATATCGAGTGAACCTGCCTAGTTAGGTTACATAAAACTTCAGTATTATTACATAATTTAATTTAGCTTAGTTTATGCAAAACATAACAGTTGACCATTAATTTACTGAACAAATACAGAATTACAATCTTACCTTAATTTCCTGAATAGTGGTGACTTCTGTACTATTCAATTTAAACCATTCTGACTACCTCAAATACCACTAACTTGCGAACAAGCTCGCAGCTCTACCAATAAAACAATGGTCAGAATTAGCTAACAAAATATAAAACTATGTGCTTTCTCCCAAGTAACGGTGGCTTCCTTAGTATTAATGTTCAGCCATTGTGACTATGGGTGACATTTGACAACCAACAAGCGGCATTTTAGCAAACCCCCCAAAAACAATGTAGTTTTGAATTAGGTCTGGTAAAGGGTTTTCAATGCCATAATAACCAGTCGCAGCATTTTTGGGGGAATTAAAAAATAAGCGCTTTGCAGGAATTAGCTCACTATTTGGAGCCTAAGGGGTTAAAAGACTTGGTTAATGCTATAGTATCAGAAGAAAGTGGGGTCAAGCCTAAAAAGCCCCGAGTTATCCATAAATAGTATCTCGCTAGTCTGGTGTAGCTAGACCCTTTACCTACCGCTTCAAGGAGAAAGGGTCTGGTCAAATGGTCAAATGCAATAGGGCTATTTGTTCTGCTGACTCAGCGTATCATCCACAATCACTATACAATAACAATTCCAGTAGGTTTCCCCCACTTAACGTGTCTAGTGCAACATACCGAGGTTACCGGCGGTAAAAGGGGAGTGGTCATTGGGGAAGAAGTACCGACGCATGTACGGGGGGGGGAGATGGGAGACCTCGCGTGGTGGGCCTCAGTTAGAAATAACGAAGTGAACATGGAAGAGAACAAAAAAGAGAAAAGCGCCAGGGCGCCGCAGCAGGGGTCTGCGGCCGAGAAATTACCGGAGGTCCGGTGAAGAAGCGTAGAGAGGAGAGGCTGACTCTTAGTGCCGTCCCAGGAATGAGTGATGAGGCTGAGTATAATGGGGAGTACGCAGCACCTTTGCTAGATTGGACCAAGATGGCACAAGGTCTAAGCAAAGTATCAGCTATGTTAGAAAGAATGGAAGAGCTGGACAAAAAGTGGTCTGGTGCCAAGGAAAGGGGGACACCAGACGATGGTAGGTCCAGGCTTATGGGTAGTAAAAAGGGGAGGGCGGTTCATTGTAGAGTCAGGGACATGGTGGGGGTTGTAGACTGGAAAGGCTAAGGCAAATGTTCCTGACGCTCACCTCCGTACTGATGGTAGTACGTGACAACCCGAGCTCAGAGGGCTTTGTGGAGGCGTCCAGTGGTCGAGTGGAGAGAATGGGTTGTTGTAAAAAGTATAGGGTAGAGAGGGAGAGAAAGGTACAAGTGACTTGTTTAGGATGTGAACAAACAAGGGAAAAGGGCAGGCAATTAGGGGAGGTGGTTATTGTGGGTGGTTGGATGAAAAAGGGGAAGGAGTAAACGAGTGATAGTGGAGGGGAGAATAGACACGTGGATTGGGCAGGGAGGAGGACAGGCTTAGGGATGGTATTGATAAAGATGGAGGACGGTGGCATTAGGTGCACCAAGTAAGCAAACGGACACGCAAAGGGCGTGCAACTTGGTCGGGGGGCCACCATGTAATCACGACAGGTAGTGACAATAGTGGGTTTGCTCAGGGAGGAGGGCACTGGATGGGTTGGGGGTTAAACATGCAATGGGCATATAGACTCAACCGGGTGCCCTAAAGAAAAAGGGAGCAAATGGTGGTCACCGTAAGACACCAGTGGTGTCTGTAATGGTAGATGGATCGTGTGGGGCACGGTGAAAAAAAAAAAATCGTGTGATAGACGCGACAAGTTATTATAGATAGACACAAGGGATCAAAGGGCAGCATGTGATAGACATGTCTGCTGACCGGTCTGTAGGTGAAGGGGCCATGTTGGCCGAAAGAGCAAGGGAAGTAGGGGCGGTGCCATTGTCTGATGAGAAGGAGACAACACCGGGACCCCTGCTCAAGAAGCTGTTGAACAGCATGTCAGGGGCAGTGGCAGATAAGAAGGAGGAGACCAAGGTGCAGAAGACAGTGCACCTGGTAAAGAATTTGCAGCCACTGCCCAAGAAAATAGTGGAGGCAATACAGTATGGCATCTTCGTGGAGTTTGCATGGTTTCCTGTGTTGGAAGAGGGTCCCTCTGAGGGGGACTGGAAGGAGAGCCCAGGAGAATGTAGTGAAAGCCCGGGGCAATCTAGTGGAAGAAAAAGGAAGGAGTGGAAGGAGGTGCCAGACTTAAGCAAATGGAGCACCTGCTTCTCTCTCTTTCAGGCGGCCTGGGCCAAGCACAAGCCAGAAATGTGGCTTCCATTGACTGCCTACAGGGAGATAATCTTTAAGTTGGCGAGACGCCACCCATGGGCCCAGGTTGTCAAGTATGACAGGCGCTTCCGCCAGGAGGCGGCTGGAAGGGATGATGCCAAATGGGATGAAGAGAGAGTTCCGCTCGTGGTGGACTTGTTCTGTAGCTCATCTCAATCAAAGGGAGATGGGAAAATGAGTGGAAATGGAAATGGAACACTCCAGAAAAAGGGGGCCTGTTTCCGGTTCAACAGGGCTAACGGAAACGGCCTTTATGGGCAAAACTGTAAATTTGCTCATGTGTGCTCAGGCTGTGGGGGTGAGCACCCGGTGTTGCAATGCAGCAAGAATGTTGACAGGAAAACGGCATAAGAAGCCGGAGAATGGACTTTGATGTACTGTGGGAATTCTTTGTCACACTAATTCATTACGCTGTGTATTGTGGCATGTCACTTTGTTATTCTCTATGATATATTGTTTATCAGTAAAAGGTGTTAGATTCCGGAGAAAGAGGGGAAAAGGGGGAACTAGGCGGTATGTAGAAAAGGGGGCTGGGCAAGATTAACTAGGGGGGAAGTGGGGATGGGATAGAATAGGACATTACATACAAGGGAGGTCAACGGGCACGATGAAAGTAAGGGCAGGGGATGGTGGATAGGTAGACGCAGGCACACACAGGGTGGGTGGGGCAAGTAGTCTTAGGAAAGGAGGGGGCTTGGTGCAAGGGCAAAAGCTGATGATTATGGTATGCTTTTGCAGGGTACCGCTTCACAAGGCAGCTATTGGAGCTGGAAAGTGTCGCAGAGGGCCCCGGCAGCAAAGTACTGTCCGGGGCTGAGAAAGTGGTGTCACCCCTCCGGTGGAGGGTGTGGCAAGAGGAATCGAAGGAACATCCAGACACTGAGTGGGCGGAGTTCCTCGTCAGAGGGATAAGGGATGGCTTCCGGTTGGACCATGACCAAAGCAAAGTGGTGCTGGAGCGGAGAGGTGGAACGATGTATGAAGCCACCCAGCACAGCGGGGTCATTGGCGACTACCTGGAGAAGGAGGTGTCTGCCAAGAGAGTGTGGAGACTGGAG
>WLWI01005209.1_pt1 | contig 10879 bp, 5 predicted proteins | sample 6701501 | NCBI WGS metagenome assembly WLWI01 (sample SAMN12718690, study PRJNA515312) | sponge metagenome | isolation source: marine sponge | host: Mycale hentscheli | place: New Zealand: South Island, Marlborough, Capsize Point | collected 2014-11-01
ACCAAGCTGTGGCAAACATTCAAGGAGATGCTGACACACTAGTACACAACAGCACCAAGCTGTGGCAAACATTCAAGGAGATGCTGACACACTAGTACACAACAGCACCAAGCTGTGGCAAACATTCTTGGATATAATGAAGAAACAACATTCCAAAAAAAAATTTAACATGTTCATCACATGGTAGCAAAGTGTCAGCTTGTTCTTCTTCAGAATATCCATACAATTGCTGTTATAATAATCCTTGGCCTACATACACTCCAGCTTCAACACCTCCTTCACATTCTCATAGTGAACAAGTTCCAAGGAACCTAAATAAAGATGAAAGAAATGTCAAGATTTAATTATCACATACATCATCCTTATTTATAAGCTTTCTTCATCTTTACAACAAATTAAATCATTATTAATATTCTATACAAAGCAGTTTCTGCTTTAAACAATTATAATATAATTTTTAATCTTAAGAAATAGTTTACTAGAGGCAAGTGTCAATGCACACTAGCTAAGTTTAGATACCTGGCAACAATATAGCTGCAGGATCTTTTTTAAACTGGGCCATACGCATACAGCCATGGCCGCTTTAACTTTAGTTTTATCCCCAAAAGCTAGCCGCACATTCTCTTGGGCTCGAGCAGCTCACGCGCGACAGTGTAGTGTGACCCTTTACCAATCAGCACGGCTTGAGTAAAAAAACTAGCTGAGCTCCACCCACGGAGCTGCAAGAATTCAGCCCCGCCCTTAACACCTTAACTCGGCTAATTTGTGTGGGGTTTATACTAGGGCTGTGGGCCCTAAATTCTCCCCGCCCTGTAATACCAGGTGAGATTTCATAATGGCGAATATCTGTTTGTTCTACTTTCTTGGTGCCTTGCTGGGAGCCAGTGCGATAGGACAGGGAAGGGTTGGAGGCCTCAAGTCTCCTTCTCTCCCCAGTGATACCCCTTTACCAGAAGCCAAGTGGATCTCCCAAAGATTGGATCATTTGACAATTTCAAAAACTAAGTATTGGAATCAGCGCTACTTCGTCAACTCCACGTGGTGGAATGGCGGTGGCCCCGTATTCCTGCTGCTCGGAGGAGAAGGCCCGGCTAACCCAGCGTGGCTGGTGGCGGATACCAACATCATGGTAATGGCAAAGAAATACAAAGCACTAGTATTTTTTCTGGAGCACAGGTAGGTGTGTGTGTGTGCGTGTGTGTGTGTGTGTGTGTGTGTGTGTGTGTATGTGTGTGTTTGAGTGTAGAAGGAACCTGTGAAAGAGTTAGTGGGTTGTTGAGTAATTTCTCATCTATCTGTTTTCATGATCTCCCTCTGGTATGGTTCTAGTTAGTCTAGCCTTTCATTACATTCATAGCTACTGCACACAGTGCAGGAATTAAGTGTCTGCACATTTAATATTCATTTTATTCATTTATTTCCTGATGGTAAGTTGTTCCAGTAGTAATATACGCCTTGACTCGTCACTCTTGGCTATAATAATAATAATAATAAATCATAATTGTAGTAGTAGTAATAATAATAATAGTAATAAAATGAACTAATGAAATCCCAGTAAATTACAAAAAAATAATTTTGTTCCACCTATTGCTAAAGTGTAATTGTGATATTAATTAATACACAATACTAATATACCTCCCTCCCTCATCACATTTTTAGGCTTGGATGCCTGTCTTCTCTCTCAGTCTGTCTTGTCTTTCAGTCTGCCTTTCAGAATCAACATGACAATGCATATATTCTTAATATTACTAGTAATGTACTTGGGCACAAATGGCGAGCGAGCCTAAAACTACACTATTGCTAAACGATTCATATTAACTTCTAACACTTAAGCTACTAAAAATTAAGTCGAGTTTTTTAATTATGTATATACGGTAAAGGCATTCAATGCCATAGTAACCACTCCCTGCAGCTGTTTGAATTGAAAGAAAATGTAAGTAACAGATAACAAGTCTTGTGTTATTTAAACTTTTTCTTTGTGATATTTTAGAAATAGTTGTAACGCACAATAATTCACAACTGAACATACCTACACAAGGCTTACCTTTGTGGTTAGTCTACCTACACAAGACTTACCTTTGTGGTTAGTCTAGTGCACAATGAATTTTCAAGTACATACTATTGCGTAAGGCTTATACCAATGACAAATAGTGTATTAACTTACCACCGTCACTAACTCGAATAGAAATGGAACTCCAGTAAGTTTTTAGTTTTAAGTACACCAGCAAAATAATTCAAAACAGTAAACAATTGACTTCCTAGGATGATACGGGTAATGATCGCTAAACCAGAGGATTCTAATTAGTGATATCTGGGACGGGGTCGAACACTGAGCTAACTCGAAAATATGCAAAGGTCAAAGTACAAAATAATGGCATACGTACGTCCAAGCATATATATAAACAAACAAACATTCCCAATTTTCAATTGTGTTATCCATAAGTGTCTCGCTCGCTCACCAATTATCATATTAAATTAACATAATAATCAAATTAATTTTTATTAATCTATTGTAGTATTGAGTAAATTGAATAATAGCAACACATTATAACTTTGAGATGCCTTCGTCAGCTGTGTGATGAGATGTGTGACGTGTGATGAGATGTGTGACGTGTGATGAGATGTGTGACGTGTGATGATACGTGTGACGTGTGATGAGATGTGTGACGTGTGATGAGATGTGTGACGTGTGAGATGTGTGACGTGTGATGAGATGTGTGACGTGTGATGAGATGTGTGACGTGTGATGATACACGTGACATGTGATGACACAAGTGATGTATGATGACATATGTGACGTGTGATTGGTTATTATGTTCATTAGCATGCATGGTGATGAAATATAAGTAGAAACTTATTAAGAATGAATTTATATAGTAACATGACAACGTGTTTCCTTTGACCAGGTAAGGTCCGGTTGGTTTGGTAGCATCAATAATAGAAAGCTGATAGACTATAAGTCAAAGGATCATGACTGAATTATCACGTTTTAATTTTTATAATAATGTCAAATTAACTCTAACTATCTTCAGAATGAAAATTTGACCGTAGAGGACATTTTCATTTTATATTTTAATAATTTCTTTTCTATAAAAATTAGTACAACCTTCTGATATTATCCATGAGATGCAAATGGTTTGTTGTTGTTTGTTGTTGTTGTTGTTTATTACAACCACTCCATGTAGAACCACTCTCAGGTAAAGACACTTCCGTTGAAGTTGTATAAATCTTGACCTATGGCTTCCTGTTATAAACAATGACTGCAAATGGAGCTACGGTTTTAGATTAGGAGGCTCCACTCAAACAATAAAATATCCTATATCCCCAAGGCAAACTCGCACGCCCATAATATAGTGTGTATGTTTGTGTGTGCTGCAGGTTCTACGGTGAGAGTCATCCCACTGAAGATGTGTCTCTCTCCAATTTGAAGTACTTGTCTAGCAAACAGGCTCTGGCCGACACTTCGTATTTCTCTAACCTCATGAAGGACAGCTATAACCTCTCACCCGCTAATAAATGGGTCGTGTTTGGAGGTTCATACTCCGGAGCTCTGGCCGCCTGGTATCGCCAGCTGTTTGCTAACATGGCAGTTGGAGCCGTGGCCTCTAGTGCACCCGTGCTAGCTAAAGTAGACTTCGTGGAGTATGTAGAAGTCACAGCTACATCACTGGGAACATCCAGTTATGGTGGGTGTGGTTTCTTTAATAGATGTGGCTCGTTCATTGTCTTATGGAATTAATATTTTACTAAACTCCACCTATTGAGGAGATTTGACACCATATACATGTAAATGTATGTCCTACTCTGGGACAGTGACTTGATTATGTGTATGCGTGTGTTTGTGTGTGTATGTGTGTGTGCATGTGTTTCTATTGACAGGAAAGTTTTGCCCTTCCAGTATTTCTGAGGCATTCTCTGGTATTAGTGCACTGTCACAGGACAAAACAAACTGGCCTTCAATAGAGAAGATGTTTAAGTAAGTATTATAGTTATCGAGAGCGAAGCGAACGAGATACTATTAGGGGTGGACAACTGAAAATCGGGTATATGTTCGATGTATATATATGTGACCATCTACAGAAAAACCGGGCACAACGCGGCGTGCGTAAATATCGAGAAAAGATCGATCGATTTCTTAAAAATGTATTGTTTCAAGCCGACGGAAGGGAACGGTTAGGTCTATTATAGTGGGAACGACTTAAGCTACGACGATAAAACTTGGACAGCTCAATATCTGGACGCCGACAACTCTGTAAGTGCAAAAAAAAAATTCGAAGAGTGCCGCGTTGTGCCCGGTTTTCCTGTAGACGGTCACAAATAGAGATGACATACTTGTAAGTTTTACAAAAGATTATCATTCTATGCATACTTACTCCTTCAACCTTTAACTTCTCCACAATTCCTTCAAAATAATTGCTGAAATCTTTAGGCTTGTCCAATACCGTGTATATAATGTTGTTTTTAGCTGGTGGAATGTAAATGACTTCTGGTAACTTCATGTTTAAACTGTCAACAATGCATTTTCTTGTTGTTTTTGTGGCTGTGGCTGTTAAGGCCATTACTCTTACGCATTCAGGAATAATGCTACGTATTTCACCTAAGTGAGAAAATTCTCTTCTGAATTGTTCTCCCCTATACAAAGTAAAAAGGCATTATATGGCTATTATATAATGACTGTTAATAACTAACCATTTCTTGATACAATGTGCCTCATCAACTACAAAACCCACTAAATTCTCTCTATATATGTGACCGTCTACGGGAAAACCGGGCACAACGCGGCGTGCGTCATATCGAGAAAAGATCGATCGATTTCTTAAAAATGTATTGTTTCAAGCCCACGGAAGGGAACGGTTAGGTCTATTATAGCGGGAACGACTTAAGCTACGACAATAAAACTTGGAGAGCTCAATATCTGGACGCCGACAACTCCGTAAGTGCAAAAAAAAAATTTTCGAAGGTGCCGCGTTGTGCCTGGTTTTCCTATAGACGGTCACATATATCTGACGACAGCATACTCTTCCATTTGGTAGATATATAAACAAAGCTTCAGGACTCATAAACACAATACTGAAGTTACCTTTCATAACACTTTCCTCTGATGTAGACAATTGTTTGTGTCTCTATCACTAACGTAAGTGGCTGACAGCCCCAATTTAGTAATTGATGTGGGCCTGTCCCGACTAAGACGTCTCTTACCGGGTTCAAGCGCTCACTAGAGACAGTAAGATAATTGCTGCAACCAGAATTCCAAGTCTGTTCCTTCTCTAAACTATCCTGGCCATAGCTAGTTCCCCTGCCGCAGGATGAGGATCATAGGAATAGGTTAATTTATTAACTAGAGGTGACTGACGTACAGAACAGAACTAAGAACTGACTCACAAAGAATCCAACATGACTTTCATACTAGACACACGCTAACACACAAACTCTGTTCATGACACCCATAAACATGACTTCTGCACAACCAACTCGTGACTCTACAATCATGCAACAAACAACTCGTGATCATTTCTATGTACACACACAATGTTCATTATCCTCTCTTCTTCTTCTCTATTCATGTGGGAACTCCCACAATTGATTACACTTGATTATTCATCAGAGCTACTAATGGTGAAATTACAATCACAACACATTTATTCTCCGTTCCTCACAACAAGTCGAATATTTTGGGCAAAATAATGTAACAAAGGTACTTGCTAAACCCTGTGGGCAATGATACAAAAACATCCCGACCTCCTACAAACATCAAGAGAGCATGCTTTTGTTCTGGCTTAAGGGGTGCATCCAAGTGAGCCGCCAGCAGCTCAAACAACGATCTCATCTAGATGGCTAGTCATGCTACACTACTTAGCTGGCTTCCTCCTAAAACTGTTGACCACTTTAAAAGCACTGAGTAAAAAAATTTCAGAATTTATTGCGCGCTATGAATTTAGTGCGTAATAAGTTTATTGCATTTATGACGTCATGATTACATTCCACTGGAATGAATAGAGTAAAGGCAGTTGTCCAGACCTTCTTTCCCCCGTAGCGGTTAGGTAAAGGGTCTGGCTTGCGAGATTAAGATATGTGACCGGTTTTGGGAAAATCCACCTAAACGCGGCGAATATTTTTTTCCAATAATACCGGTTAAAGCTGCCAGGGTCGATTTTTTTCAAAAAAAATTTTATGGTGAAAATTGATAAATAACTGACTGATCTAGCTTATGGTGTAGTTATAAGCTCTGACGAGCACTAAAACTTGAGATATGAGCCTAAGCATACTTGCCTGTTAGACTCGAATACGGAGAGTTGCTAGGAATGATTGGCGCGCTATTTACTTTACCGCGGGAAAAAAATGCTGACGCCAGTGAATCGTACTAAGCGTAAGTATTGAGCTCTCCAAGTTTTATCGTCGTAGCTTAAGTCGTTCCCACTATAATAGACCTAACCGTTCCCTTCCGTCGGCTTGAAACAATACATTTTTAAGAAATCGATCGATCTTTTGTCGATATTTACGCATGCCACGTTGTGCCCGGTTTTCCTGTAGACGGTCACATATTAATAATAAAGACGACTTTTTTTTATAGAAATAGAGAGATAACTAGGCTCTGTGCATGGTGATGATGAAGATAATTGTGGATGATGAAGATATTGTGGATGATGACTGCGATGGCATACCAGAAGCTATTTTGGGGTAAAGTGATTACTTGTATGATCCATTTGCCGTGTTATCAGATGATCCATCATAATCAGTTGATCCACCATTAACATCTGACGAGCAGCTTGGTTCTAGTTCATCTTGTACTATCAATTCACCTCCATCACGTGTCTTAATATCTCCAGCTCATACTCAGTCTCCCTCAGGTACACTTAATTTAGGTTGACAGTGTGCATATCTCAGTAATATCTGTCATTTTTAGAGTCAGGTACTGTGTCCAGTTTTTGCCAACCGGGGTTTAAGACACCTTCCCGAAGACCTTCACTAAAACCTGACCACACATAACTTGGGAGAGTGTCCAACTTACATCTGCATGCAGACAATTGTAGTGGACAGAACAAGAATAGGTAAGCCACTCTGCCAGACTGATCTGAAATTAATTAATAGGTTCGTCATGCAATATCTGGCATGGAGGGTATTGGCTGGCCTGAACAAAAAAAAATGAGATCAGCTTCATGATGGTCGGCCATACTAAGTTTGCCCCAGACTGGGCATTTGGGCTTCAGAAACAAAAATTCAGAAAAACAGTTGTGGGGTGTCTTGAAGACTTGTCAAATGTGGTAAAGCATTCTGCATCAGTTAACATGGCACAGTTAGTGGGGAAGGAAGATGTCACTATGTTCGTGCATCAGTATAACTGGTCTGATTATTTCAGCACATACTTCAAGCGCCAGGCTTTTGATGGGATCAAAGCACTTCATCATCTTGTATTTACAGAGAATAGTCCTGGTCAAGTTATGGTAAGGCAAGTGTTGGATGGGAAAGAGACAGTTTTGAATATTCTCAATAAAGCACATGCTAAGTGGAAACCCAATCCTGATGATTTACCTGATAAAATTAAACCACCAGGACTCTCTCATGAACGTCAAACATACTTTTTTGAGAAGATTCGCAAGTTTTGCCCAGAAAAACACAAGGACATCGTATGTCCGGATCCTAATACTGCTGGACTTACTTGTGCTGAATCACTCCACGACTTGTCACCGCTCTCTTCACCCTTGCTGATCACACCTACTTCACCGACACCTTCACCCCCTAGTCATCCATTTAAAAGACAATGCCAAAGACGTTAACACTAGAGTCATTTTTTCTCACTCAATCCCACACCTAGTTATTATGAAATACTAACTTTATCAATCTACCATTGTATTAACTGTGTATCACAAAACTCTTACTATCTATGGACTTACTAAATCTATTGCTAAATCTATTGCTTGTTCATCAGAATATCAACGATAATTTTGGAATACTAACTGTATAAAATTAGTTGAACTTACTAGTTCTTGTGTATTTATGTAAATCTCTTCCAATACCTTGAGCATAGTTAGCTAATAGGCCTAACAGAAGGCCCTGGTAACTCCTTTCTACTGGGCCAGCGGCTGGATTTGTTTATAGTGTCACGGAGACAACAGGTAATAGTATATGGAATACGAGACATGCCCCCATGGTTAGCAACGCCTTTACACGGCGTTTTCTCACAATTCACAATAATTTAATTGAATAGAAATATGGAAATATTGTAGTGCGTAGAGTGAAAAAATAACTTGTGAAACATCTCCCAAACTTGGAAGACTTCATGTTCAAACATCGAGGAACCTGTAGGTAAGAAATAATTTATATAATTAGATGCCGCGTTAAGGCGGATTTTCCCAAAACCGGTCACATAATATGTGACCGGTTTTGGGAAAATAGGCCTAAACGCGGCATCTAAAGTTTTCTAATTATTTCTACCAGTAGGTTACACGGGGCCGTGGGATGCTGCCCTCCAAATTTGGAAGCTGTAGCACAAGACGTCTTCGCCCTACGCACTAAAACACTTCAGTATTTTTTGTTAAACTTATTAGTGCTGATTTCGAAAAAAAAAAAGCCGTGTAAAGGAGTTTGCTGAGGCCAGGGGGCGTGCCTTACACCGAATACTATTACCACATGTCTCCAGAACACTATGGACTAAACCAGTTGCAGGCGGATAGAAAGAAGTCAAATACGGCTTTCCCCCAAAAAAATGTTCGCCACATTTAGGCCAATATTCCCAAAACTGGTCACATATATAAATTAGTGGGTGTGCTTGAGCATAATATCGAGAGAGTCTGCCTAGTTAGGTACACAAAACTACAGTATTATTACATAACATACTTTTAGTTCATGCAAAAATGTATATACACTGCACTTCACAATTGGTTACCAAACAAATACAGAAGCACGCCATTATCTCAATTTCCTGAATAGTGGTAACTTCTGTAGTTTCCAATTTAATCTATTCTGACTACCTCAATTGCCAGTAACTGGTGAACAAGTTAGTAGTAGCTCTACCACACACACAAAAAAAAGAGCCAGAGTTATTTTTGTAATTTTAGCTAACAAATGAAACTATGTACCCAAGTTTCAAGCAAGACTTGCATAATGCTGTAGTATCAGAACAAAGCGGAGTCAAGCCTAACAAAACAACTTCTATTACCAGTAACACTAGAACAAGCTGTCATACCAAATACAGTGCTTCCAAAGAGCAAACTTTTTGAAACACTATGATATGATCAATTTTATCTCACAAAACTGTAGTTAAAAATTTCTTGTCACTTAAAATATGGTTAATATAAACACAGCACCACAAGGTTCCTCAGATACTTCAAACCAGACTTCTCCCATAGACTCTAATACATTATTGCCATTTTATTTTGTCTTCATTACTTCTTCCGTGTCGCCACCGGATCGTCATTCAATCCTCACCCGCGTTGAATTCGTCACTATGATGCGGTCCAAACGGTTCTTTCCGTATTAATTTCTTGCCCGCGTGTAGGTACTTTTCCTTATTAGAAATTGCTGCGTGCTAATTAAATTTATTCAACTGCGATAACTCACAGCTAACGAGAATAGTTTAAATTACTGGTTGATATTGCTAAAACTATTAATACCAGAAGTATTTTCTAGCAAAGATAATGAAGCAGGCCCTGCTGACCCTCTCCTGGTGATGCTCAAGGTCATCTAGTAAGTATTAGTCATTGTTGAAGCTGTCAGTAGATGATGCCACTGGTAAACTTGGACTAAAGAACTGGATATTACCTCCCACACCAAGCCTACACTGTGCCAGCCAATGCTGACCGGTCATTCTTCTGGAACACATAATTTATATACATTTTCTTTATCATAAAGTTGCTATTTCAGATTTTTTATTTAAACGTCATGCCTAGATTTATTCATTCTTGATAATGCACCTTCATAACAGAAAACTGGTAAAAATATAATGACAATATAATATTATGACTAATGACAACATCAGGGGGATTCTGCAGAAGAGCCTGAAAAGTGCCTGTCAGAGTGAGGTGGAATCAGGACGGATGAATGTTTCACACATCAGTGTGCAGCCTAGCACATATTATAGCAAAATTAGATGCAGCAATATTAAGTATTAGTTCACATTATGAACTATATTTTTTTCTCCAGGTCTCCCAAGTTTTGTTTACAACCTAGCTAACTATTCTTAAACTACTAGTTTGTACATAACTTGTCAACTAAAATCTAAATCACTGATTACTCACCTCTTAGCTACTAATTCAGAGCGCAGAAGAGGTTGTACAATCACTGAACCCTCTCATCAAGGTGCTTCTGTGTGTCCATTCTTGGCAGGCATTTCAGGAATGCTTAGTTCCTCTTTCAGCTTCACCTGGTTCTAAACAGCAGTACCGCCAGTCCCCTCCTAGTACATCCTCCAGATGGACGACAAGAAACTTATTTCCTGGCCAAAGTGCAGAAACTAGCTACCACTTTCAAGAACGCCTTAGCTTGCACCCAGAGAAAGAAACGCAATAAGTAGTGCTACCCGCTTTTTTGCCGCCCGGCAATAATTGACTTGAGTGCGCCTGTGCTAAGATTTTACGTAGCGATTATGTAGAAGGCATACCGCTAAAATCTGAGTAAACGTCATCTGACGTCATCAAATGGCAATCTCTGCCACCAAAGCTGATAGTCAGCCAAAATTTTCCAATTTCTTCCACTAAATATTATATTTCAACACACACAAAAAATATATAATATGAAACTTCAATTATTACTCTTTGTTCTGACAAGTCTAGAAAGGTCCAAGTATAAAAACAAAGAAATACTGGCCTAAACACTTTTGGCACTTTTTTGCTACATTTTTGGCCATAAATTTCGAAATTTTTGAATAATGAAATTAATTTGG
>WLWI01005210.1_pt1 | contig 10879 bp, 9 predicted proteins | sample 6701501 | NCBI WGS metagenome assembly WLWI01 (sample SAMN12718690, study PRJNA515312) | sponge metagenome | isolation source: marine sponge | host: Mycale hentscheli | place: New Zealand: South Island, Marlborough, Capsize Point | collected 2014-11-01
CAACAGGACAGTTTTATTATTGCATAGTTAGTGCTACAGACTTACTTCATAGGTCATACATTATTTTTAGAATTAATGTTAAACTGGAATAGTTGCAAGATTATTGTAACCCAACAAAAGAATATTTAAGCATTGTTCTGGGATATGTTTATGTAAAACAGGCTAATCTTCTGGGAAACCATTATAACCACTTAATTAAAGCATCATGTATATTCTAGTTTCACAAAATCTTTATTTTATTTATTATAGTGTGGGGACCATACCCCATCACAGCAATAACTCATTGTCAGTTATTTAGTCTGTAACTATGTGTTTGTATATTAGGTTCAGTAGTTGTTTGCAGTTGAAAATGTTGCTAGCTAGGTTACTTAGTACAATCATTACGTTTGTATGAATGTTTGTTCTTTCCTTTAGATAAGTCAGTTTATAGTTTCTCTCCTTCATTGTGATAGATGTTTTACATTCCCACCCTTTCTTTGTGATCCCATTGGCAGTCTATAAAAGGGCTGACTAAAACTAAGCAATTTTTTTGTAAACAATTCACCTTGAATTATATTGTAATCAAATAATTATTCTGTAAACTATATAAAATATATCATACTTTATTTATAATACCTAATAAGATTTCATAGAAATATTGTGCTATTTTTGTATTTGGGAAAACTACCAATACTACTTTCTTTAAGGAGTTTATTATTGAAGAATTTGAGAGACAACGTAAATTAATTAAAACTAAGTCAATCGATAGTATAACTAACTAAATCTTCTACATGATATTGAAGAAAAACTAAAAACATCTTCAGGGAGAATTTGGGAAAAACTAAAACTAAGCATTTAAGAGATTTTTTAAAGTAAAACTAAGAAATCTGGAATCTCTAAACCAAAACAACACTGATAGACTCCCTCTCCATTACCTTTGTACTTCAATTTTAAGAATGATTTAAATTTAAACCCGCTTCAGTAACAGAAAGTTAAATTAGTTGTTGAGTGGACCTAGCCAAGAAGCAGAAGGCCTGACATATGGACACTAAATGGGTATGTAATGGAAACCGACACTTATCACACAAGATTTTGTTTTTGAATAAGAAAAATTACAGTAATTTTGGTAGAAGTATAGAGTTGCCATTGTTTATCTATTTTATACCATAGTTACCTTTTTGAACAGAGTAAACGACCAAATATTTATGTAATAGTTAAACTATGTATTCTAAGGATTAATCCCTAGAGTTGCCATAGTTACCTTTTTGAACAAAGTAATTGACCAAATAAAAAGAGAGGATATTGTTGTTTTGAGAGGAAAATATGCCCAGTTAATGCAGCGAAGGTCCTTCCAAAACACCAACAAGATAAGTGCATGTCATTCCCTTTCTGCAGCCTTCAAACAAAAACAGTAGTAATTGATGAGTAAGAGAAATGCGAGAGATAGAGCGAGAGTACGAAGAAGAGAAAAACTTGCTCAAGAAAGTAAAGAAGAGAGGGAGGAAAGGTTGAGTAAGAGAAATGCGAGAGATAGAGCGAGAAGAGCTGAGAAGAGGAGGACAGTGGATGAACAATGACATCTGATGATGTCCACTGGGTAAGGCTTTATACTCTAGTACAGTATGGAGTAACCACTCACGAAAGAAAGCTTCATCCAAGTAAAATAACAAAAAAAACAACAACAACAAAACAAACAAACAAAAAAACAACACTAGATTTCATTTGTAGCTAAAGAAAACATGATAGCTACACCACTTTATACCATAATTATTTATGCATCTCACTCTATTTTGTAGACAAAAAAATCTTCTGTGTGCAAATTAAAACACTCTTATTGGTACAATAATATATTTTCCGGAGGCGATTGGAGGGAAATAACAACAGAGGAATAACTTTTTTTATCGTTACCACAGCAACTATGGTATAATATTTCTTAAGAACATAATTAAATTGAATTTTAAGACACACTGCTTATCTCAAAACTGCATGGTGTTATTAAATGTATTCAGCATTAAATATTAATAACAAAGTAGTACAATTAGCCATACACTTACTGACTATACACTTACTGACTGTGAAATTGTGAAATAAAAAATATATATATATTAGGCTATGAAGATTCAAAACAGCAACAGCAACTACAGTGACAGAAGAACACAAATGAAGCTACTTTAATAATTCTAAATACTAAGGAGACAACTAATGTATACAAAATTGAAGTGAAAGCTATAATATGATGCTAAAAACTACAAAGACAATAATACTATTTACAATACTTAAATGAAACAAACGATAATAGTTTCTAATATACTACAAAATGAACTACATGTAGAAAACACAAAACTAGCTATGAACGTGACTAAAGTGTATCTCATGTGTAGAGTGTTGTTCAGTTCAGTCTTTTTCCTGTGGATTAAAAGCATTATTTTACTACATTAAATAACAAAATATAACATAAAACTATTACATATTAGATAGTTTAACATTATGTATTAAATTATTACATATTAAACAATTAACAAAATCACAAAGGATATGTACTTCACGTTTAGTGAAAAAAAATTGATTTACTCCGGAGAGTATTTCACTCGTTTGACCATAAAAATTTAGATAAGTATATATAATTATATATAATATATATATAATTTTTTATTACTACTTCCGAATATTACATTGCTTGTCAAAATTCAAATAATAAATTTGGACCATTTTTTGCCTGAGCGCTTATATCAATCAGTTGGTATAACTAGGCCATGAAATAGAAGGACAAAAGTGGGGGTAGGGGACTCTTTTAGCTTACTAGAGAAATTCTGCTGACTAGCTATTAACTATGAGTACATGCATGCAGATCTTATTCCGGTTGAGTATTAAATTGTCGATTGCTAAATAGTTGCTTTTGGGCCGGTAAAAATGAAATGGCTAGCCTTAAGATACAGACCTAAATGCTTGAACCTTAGTTTACTGTTTCAACCACCTAATAATGCATACTGGATAATGAGAGTCACTGAAAGATGGTAAAACGTCTCTTCAATGCTGTTATATGGAAAACTACACAGTTTGACTATCTTGAGTTCGACTGCTCAACTACACTTAGGGAACATAGATCATCTAAAACACTATGCTGTTAAAGTGCAAGTATGGTGGTTATAATAAAGGTAGTTCTAAATAATATTGTACTTTGTGAGCACTATTAACTTTTGTTTAGTTAGAGTAGTGCTTGGGATGGCATGGATAACACGTCAAGATAGTGCTCTCAATATTGCAATGATGGTGACTTAAATGCAGTACAATTAGCACATAATGTAATGTAACAGTACTGCATCAATTAAAAAAAATATTGACAGAAAAATCAACAATAAACAAAACAAAAAACAAAAACAAAAACAAAAAACAACTAAACAACTAAAACTGAGTTCATGAATCTATCAAAATTTTCCAGTATTTTATCTTTATTATGATGTTACTGTGGTGATGACACATTGTTTGCCAATACTTAGGTAAAATAAAACAGTCAGATGAAGCTTGAAAGAGTATAAGTTAAACATTAGTCTTGTGAGCATGAAGAAAAACTAAAATCTTTACTAATGGCACAAAACTAAAGAAACCGCTAGAATTATAGTAAAATAAGAATGGGTTGTACTAAGCTGCAATGGGGTTGGTACCAAACACGTTATTACAATTTCCATGTGGTAGACCTGAAAGTGTCTTGTTCGCTTCTCTTACTCACCAATTATTAAAAAAAAAATTACTATAAACATTAAAGATAATACATATTCTATTGTTAATGGCTGTGTTAATTGAGAAATATGTTTCCTAAGCTCTACATCATGGTTGTGAAAAATATTGAGCATTTAGTAGTTCAAGAATCATGGTATAATGAGATATTAATAAAATTCTATATAAACTCAAATTGTTAAGACTTTAGAGTTATTAATGCAAATATGTACGTGCATTTATTTAGCGTGAAAAAATTACGACTCACATATAGAAAAAGAGAGAGCACGTCTTGGTGATGATAAGTCATGTCTTCCTGCTGCGGTGGAATACAAAGAGTAATTATAAAACATACTGTCAAAGATGCAGGATATAGAGTAAGGGACCAAAGGGTGTTCAGAATAATAGTTTGGAACACTTTTAGGGGAATGTTATTAAAATATTTCAGGAATCATAATAAGTATATGACTGTAAAACAAAGTCTTATTACACAGACTTACAAAACAGTCATTGTAAGTATCCTTGAGCTGCTGCTTGCTAAGTGTCGCTTGTTGGTTGTCAAGAGCCATTGGTAATCAGAATGGCTTAATATTAATACTAAGGAAGCTACCAGTACTCAGAGGAAGCTGAGGTAAGTATGTAATTCAATATTTGTTAGCTAAAACTACAAAAATAACACAGGCCTATTTTTTTTGTAGCTGAGAGCTTGCTCAAGAGTTACTGGTAATTGAGGTAGTCAGAATGATTTAAATTTGATAGCTAAGAGAGTAATTCTATACTTCCTTGCTAAATGGTGAACTGCTATTATAGTGTTTTTGTATGAACAAAGCTAAAATAAATTATGTAACAATACTGTATTTTTTGTTTCCTAACTAGGCAGGCTCGCTCGATATTATTTTGTGCTCAAGCACACAACTAGTCTTAATTTGTTGTGTTTTGTTCAGTTCTTTATACCCAAAAATTTTCATTCATCACTGAAATCCACTTTCTCTCTGATATCAGTGTAATTTTTTTAACTGCCTAACAAAATCCACTTTGCAGTAAAAGGCCTACACTTACGATAAAGACGTCCTGTTCAATTTTAAACAATATTTGAGCAACAGAGCATTAAGTAACCAACAAGTGTCCTTAAAATACGACACTTTCTCATATTTAGTGCGGCATTGAAAGTGGATAGCTACACTTCAACTAAGGCTCCAAACAAATTATTTTATCACAAAGTGAATATTTTGAGTTAATAACCTGCTAGTTAGTTTAAAAAAATGACTATGGCTTCAATTTTCCATTAAATAGTAAATGTTCTTTGATTTTATTGTGTACCTAAGACTACTAGGCTTGGGCTTTATGAAAACAATGTAGCTGTAGAATTCATGGGTTTAATATTCTTTAATAAAATGTGCTAATTGTTTATAGTGTGGGTTTGGCCTCTGAGAAGAAAGTAAAGTGTGGGTGTGGCTTAATAGAATGGGGTTGTTGTTATGGTATCACCTGGATACACTTAATGCGATGTGGGTGTGGCCTGCGATGTGGGTGTGGCCTATGGGGTGTGGGGCGTAGAGAAGTAGAGAAAGAGACGAAGAAAGAAGAAAGAATATTAGAACTGAACTGGGAAGATAGTCAGCTGTTATTGTTTTGTTATTGTGCATGCATGCCCTTATATGTATTATTTTTTATAAACACTTAGTTAGCTAGTTGTTAGGTGTCACGTTTCTGATGTGAATGATTTCGTGTTCATATGATTTGTGCCATGCATGCATCTTTTCGTGTCAGTGCACATGCGTGGCCTTGAACAATAAGTAAACAAGCCATGCACGTGCCTGTCAGTCCAGTTTGATTTAACGAAATATAGAAGTAAAACTGTCCCCTTGATCAGCGATTGCGAACACGAGCTCCGGTGACCCTAGCACCATAAAGGGACCGGATAACTTGAGAAGCAAGAGCAGCCATCTGGATTCTGGTGGCAGCATACCCCCTGGCTGACGGCCGAGGAAGCTTAACATCCACCTCGGCTGATGACTTATTCCCCCACATATAGGTATATACATACATACTATTAGCCTATGAAGTAGTTATAAGCTCTTGCTTGCCATATTTAGATTTAAGAGTAGACCTGTACTCAAAGATATGACTGTTAGAACTCCAAATAGTTTAGTTAACAAATAGCTAATCTAGCATGCACAATTTACAATTTAGAGTTAACCAAAAAGAGAAGTTCTGACATGTGGCTTAGCAGTATGAATTTTGCAATATTTTTTTTTAGGTAAGTTAAAAAGGGGAGTCAAACAAACCATTGACCCTCCCGGATGTGTATATATATATATATATATGATATTGACTTACTACTAGAATCCAGATTATTTTCATCAGGTGAAGTTTCTGCACCATTCGGAGTTTGTATGTTTATTGGAGCTGGTACATTATTTTGAGCTGGTATGTTATTCTGAGTTGGTCCAGGTCCTTCAGTTGGAGCTGGTATGTTATTTTGAGTTTGTCCAGATCCTTCACTTGGAGCTGGTATATTATTCTGAGTTGGTCCAGATCCTTCACTTGCCTCTATTGTCAATACAATATACCATGTAATGCTATATCATTTTTGTCAATTTTCATAGGCGAGTTTTCAATCTGAGCACTATTACCTCTTTCCATCTTATTTAACTTTTGTAAATCAGTAAAAATTAGCATTGTATAACCTACTTACCTGCAGCAGCTGCCTCTCTTATTTCATTCTCTAATCCCATTTTACTCATTCTCATCACCAAATTCTTCAAATTTATATCTTTGATCACTTGTTCCAATGGCAATGGCTCTTTAGCCTTAATTTTTGGTTGTGCAAATTTTTTACCTAAAAACATTTGTATTATAGTAATTGTTGATAAAGAGTGAGGTAGAAGCAAGTACAAAAATATAAAGTAAAAAATTCAGAATAATAAATTATATACATGAGATGAGAAATTTCAATGAATCAACTTCGACTATGTTTATGTTAGACCATATATATTATAATACACTATATTTCTGAATGTATTCAAGGTTGGATCTAGAGTTTAGAAAGAAGGGAGCTAAAGGATTGTTTAGCAAAGTCACTGGGTTACGGAATTGGAAAATGTCTGGGAAGAAATCTGCCAAACTCTTCATGACTACTACCTCTGCTATGAACTCTGCTTTATGTTGAACTTAGTAATTTTCACAAAAGCTTACATACAATTATTACAACAATAGTAAAGAATTCAAATAGAAACCCCAATAAATTGTAATAAATTCTGCTGCTTCAAATGTATGGTATAATACAATATTGGTAAATCATTTGAGCTGTTATGTCACTTTGACCTAGTACATCACATTAAGCTGGTAAACCATTCACCTTGAAGATAATGCCAATATATAATACAGTAAATCATGCTATCTGGGTAGCTTGGGTCAAAGGGGTGCCCGTAACTAAGATTTGCCCGTATCTTAGATCAGTTGTATATGGGACAGTTTTTTTAAGGGAAAAAAAGTGTTATGTTTATAGGATCATAATTTCAAGCAACATACTATTATGAATGTTCAACTGTTTTAAAATAAGATGTAATTTTTTTTGTTTAAGTGCTTCTGTTCGTTTTACAGCAGCCTTATCCCTCCATTTTTGAACCAGTAGGAGATGTGTGGGGTCTGTATCATCCTGTGATTCTAACCATTTCATTGTGGTATCCAGAGCTTCATAAGTCTGACTTGAAGTTACAACTTGTTGAGTTGATTCTTCATCACCCAATTCTTCAGTGTCACTATCATTGTTGACTAAAGCTACAATTTCATCATCATCTAATTGCTGATGGCCCAGGGTCTACAATAGGTTCAGTGAGCCAGTTATATGGACTTTCTTCACCATCAGTGTCACTCCTGATACCAAGAGCCTGAAAAAGATCTTGAAATTGTGAGGTATGATTTTGTGATACTGAAGTACCAGGAGGACTGTCAGGAGGAACATCAGGAGTATCATCTTGTTGCTGCAAAGTTCAGTCCATCTTTTGCTAAAGTGCTTGTAGTGATCTCATCCCAAGCCTGAGCTACCCAATGAACAACATCTTTTGTGGTTATTTTCTTGACAATATCAGGAATGTTTTGTCCAGATGATTCATTTTATACTATTATGAACCACAGCAAACTTTTTTTTTGTACCTCTTCTTGATAGATTCTAATATCCCCTGATCCATTGGTTGGATCAAGGATGTTGTATTGGGAGTAAAAATTTACTCTTGACTTTTCCATCATGTATTTGTAGAGAGGAAACTGAAGGGTGGGATGGAGTATTGTCCAATACTAATAAAATTTTATATTCAATTGCATTATCTTGGCATTATTTTCTTACATGTGGTACAAACATATTATTTTGAAACCATTTTTGAAAAATTGTTGAGTTTATCCAAGTTTTTTTTAGCAAAATATTTAACTGTTAGGGCGTCCATGTTTACATTTTTAAAACACCATGGTCTAGCACTCTTATGGATGAAGACTAAAGGTAATCTGCAAGTTCCACTTACATTGGCACAAGCCATAAGTGTAACTCTATCTTTAGTAGGTTTTTAATTTTTTTCATGTTTTCCCCATTGTGAACTAAGCTCTTAGATGGCATTAATTTCCACCAGAGACCCGTTTCGTCTGCATTAAAAACTTGGTTAGGAGTATATCCTTCATGCTCCATGTACTCTAAAAGATCTTTGCTAAACTAACTAACACTTGAAGCATCTGCTGAAAAGGATTCCCCTTGCAAAGAAATTGACCTTATACCATGTCTCGATAAGAACTTGGTCAGCCATCCTGTAGTTGCTTTAAACTTTTCATCATCAGCATTTGGATACAGTTTGTAATAAAACTGCAGAGCTTTCTACCTCAAAATTGGTCCACTGATTGGAACACTTCTAGAGCGTTGCTGCATAAACCATTCATAGTAACCTTGGTCCACCTTAGCAAAAACAGCTTTTCTAACTAATCTTTTCTTCATAACTGAAGAACATTCACTAGCACTTACACAATCTTCAATTTTCACTCTATCCTTACATATTATGTCTCCAATGGTAGATTTTGGAATATTGTAGAGAGTAGAAACTATAGCCGTTGTGACTTCCTTTTTTTTAACTCTTTGATAATGTCCAACTTTTTTTTGCTAATGTAAGCTGCTGCACATAAGAAGCCATAGTGGCGGTCCTCGAAAACTTCCTGGTGGGGTGTCAGCAACCTAAAGCCTTCTAATGAGGGCACACTGGGAATCGCAAAAACGCGAAAAACGCAAATAATGCTTGCCAACTTGCCCGGTAGACAGATGTGCCCGTAACTTGGACAGCCAGATAACAGATGATTTACTGTATCATAAAATACTATATTCATTATAATATGATATTTATAAAAACATTTCATCGATAGATTTCTTATTCTGACCACTAGCTACTACCTCTGACCATCTTGAATAAAAAAATTGATTTCAAATATACACTATTTTACATGATCATTAATAATATGCTTACCAACTTCAAGTGTCTTTCTTATGCCATTGGCTAATTCCACATATCCGATGTTATCCAGTGCCACTAATAACTTGCTCCAATTTGCATCTTTACCATTGCTCCATCCATTTATCATCTCATTCCTGGCCTCTTCAACATTGCTGCCATGAACAAGTCTAATTTTTTCAAGTTGATCTTCTGGCTGTCCTAGCTGCTCTCCCAATAGATGCCACTCTGTCACACTCACAATTTTAGCCTTGACATTTTCTGGCATAAATTTTGTACCTGAAGAAGACATATGTATTGTAACTAGTGATGTGCTTCAGCTTAAATGGTGAGCGAGCTATTGTGCTCAAGTAATTCTAACAACAAAGTAACTTTTCTAAAATCAGATAGGAGTTTATTTTTTATGTTACAAGTGGCGGTGTATGTCAAAATAACAAAAAGGCTACATTTACTTAGTTTGCCTAAACTTAACATTTACCTCTTATTCAGTTTTACGAGCAAATATGGAATTACTTTTTTTTCGGTGTAGTGGTAACTTCTGCAGTTAGAAGTCAATGAAATGACTGGTAGCTTCTGATAAAACCACTCAGCTACTAACTAGTAATTTTAAAAACTATATTTGGTAAAGGGTTTTAAATGGCTTAGTAACCATTCACTGCAACTTTTTGTGACTTGAAAAAAAAAAACAGTTCTAAGAAATTATCCACAGTTTTGAGACCAACCACGCTCATTCACTGGAAATACCAACACAAACTTAATAGTATGATATAATATTCTCTTCGTGCTTGACTAACGGACGAATTAAATACAACGAAGGATGTATAGCTATGACCAACCGCGCATTAACCAAGATAACATTTCAGTGCCACAAAATCCAATAAAAAATTGTACATTAATACTAGTGATGTACTTGAGTACAAATGGCGAGCGAGCCTATAACTACACCATTGTTAAACAATTGATTTTAACTTCTAACACTCGAGCTACTAAAAAAAAAAGGTTGAGTTTTTAAATTACGTATAATATATGGTAAAGGGGATTCAATGCCATAGTAACCACGTCCCACAACTGTTTGAATGGAAAAAACAAAACAAAAACAAAACAAAACTAAAACAAGTAACGTTGTTTACATGTCTTCTTTGTGATATTCTTTAGTGCTAAGTAGTAGTTGTAACGCACAATACGTTCACACAACTGAATATACCTACACAAGACTTAACTTCATGGTAACTGTAGTGGATAAAGAATTTTCAAGTAAATACTGTTGCATATGGTTTATAACTGTGACAAATAGCGCAGTAACTTACCACCACCCATAACTCGAATAGAAATGGAACTCTGGTAAGTTTTTGAGATTTAACTGCACCCGTACAATAAAGCGGTAAACAATTCAATTTCTAGAATGATATGGATAATAATCGATAAACCAGAGGATTCTGTTTAGTGAAGTTTGGGATGAGATGGTCAAAGTACAAAATGACTTACATATGTCCCCACATATATATAAACTAGTGTTGTGCTTGAGCACAAATATTGAGTGAGCCTAGTTAGGTTACATAAAACTACAGTATTGTTGAAAAAAAAAAACAGTTCTAAGAAATTATCCACAGTTTTGAGACCAACCACGCTCATTCACTGGAAATACCAACACAAACTTAATAGTATGATATAATATTCTCTTCGTGCTTGACTAACGGACG
>WLWI01005212.1_pt1 | contig 10877 bp, 3 predicted proteins | sample 6701501 | NCBI WGS metagenome assembly WLWI01 (sample SAMN12718690, study PRJNA515312) | sponge metagenome | isolation source: marine sponge | host: Mycale hentscheli | place: New Zealand: South Island, Marlborough, Capsize Point | collected 2014-11-01
TCCCCCCCTCTCTCTCTCTTTCTCCTTCTTTTTTGTATTTTTGTAATGTTATGGGGAGATTTCTTGTCAGCTATCACAAGTTGGATTATACACCACAACAGTCTTCAATAATCACCACCACATGCTGCTGTATATATGCCATGCAGTGTTCACCTGGTTGGCATCAGCTGTGGGGGAGAACCTGTTAGAAGCCATTTATCTGTAGGTACTGCTTGTCTTACACCTGGTATGGGAGGGTTAGGGAAACCTTGGACATCCAGCACAGCAAATCAGGAGGACAATTGTGGACTAGTGAATGCCCCATTCTCCTCAGTCTGGTTTTACCCTACACCCGTGCTGGGTCAGCTTACACAGTGCATGCAGTTTTAGGCACACCTGTGATAGAGTAAGCTTGGTTATTATTTTTTAAAAGCCTTCATCAAAAATCATCGATAATCTTAATCATAGCATTATTAGCGTACTGATGTGGTGCTGTGAATCTCTACACTGTCTATCGAATTAATAACACTTGACAGTAATCATTTAATTTTTAATGAATTTCTAGTTTCAGTTAGTTTGATGGTCCAATTATTCAATTAGCTTGCATTCCAGCGGCAGTTTAAAAGATATAATCCCCAAAGTGTGTTGAGAGGAGACATCACACTTGCTCACCCAAACACATTACACACACACACACACACACACACATTAGGTTGCCTGGAATCGACCAGGATTGTGTTATAGTATCGTGAGCCACACTTGTAGGCACCCACCCACTCACATACACACCCACTAACTTACACACTCACACACCGTACATACCCACCCACCCACACTCACTTACAGGTAAAAGTTGATATCACGAAGGTAAGTTCTCATGGGACGGGAGGATGTGTGTAGCTTTTGTAAGATGTGGAGGAAGTCAGGTACACTGGCCTCTCTAGCTTCCTAACAAGGTTATTTCCACCACATGTGCCCCCTCCATCCTCTCTCCCCCCTCCCCCACACACCCACCCACCCACATGCACATACATGTACATATGTGTTACCATCATGCTGTTGTGAGGGTTTTTGAGAAATATTATCTCGACGTGACATTGTCTTGGTAAAATTCCATGTATGGGAAATGTCGAAAAAATGTAGAGCGAATCTCTTTCTGAATTTCTATATTGTCTTTCTCTGTCTGTAACAGGCCTGTTACAGGCGTGACTTTTCGCATGGGGCTTCTCTTGGAAATTTCTTTTCCTGATTCCCTTTCCTGACTTGATTATTTATTATTTTTTGAAAGAGAGTGAATAGGTCTAATGAAAAGTAAGAAAACTGAGAAAGAAGTTGTAAAAATTATTTCGATCATTAAGGTTGACACCCAGTTTTATGCTTTGAAGCTTTTTTTTTTTTGGTTATTAAGTTTTTAATTTTATTTGCTGTTATTGGTAACATGGTCACATGTCAGAGGGCGTGGCAGTGATGGGTCTGTTAGTTCATTAGTGACATTCTAGCGTCATTCAATTCACACCTTTGATGTTTAATAGTTCCAATAGTTAGTGATTATAGTGTCTATTTAACCAGTTGGTGTTGTCCCTGGGACTTCCCCTACAGTCACCAGGCTTTCCCTAAAGTCCTTACAAAGTCCCTCAATAGTTCCAGGGTTTCTCCCTTCTTGTTTATTGCATAATTTTGAGGTGTCAGTGGTTCTCAGGTTTATTGCTTTGGTTTGGGGCTCCAGACTAGAAGTGACATACCTGATGCAACTTCGCTTCCCTGGCAAGTCAAGTATTTGACTAGATTCATGATTTTTTGATGACCCCTATTTAGGTATTCTCCCTCAGGGTCTGAATTCATAGGTGCTACTCTCCCTCAGCAAATTCCTTTACAACTCCAAGATTTGTTATGGCAACTTCAGTTTTGTTTTAACATGTATTCTTTCACATCTTTATACTGTCTCCGTTCTAGAGGATTTGGTTCCTATTGATTCTGAATCAGTATGTCAGGTCTCTAAGCTTTGGTTCCAAATATATTGCTGCAATCAATATCACTATTTTTAAATACATCTTGAAAAGATCTAAGAATAGATTTTTCTGAATAATAAACTTCAGACTTGTATTTGGTAACAGTTCTAAGACCGGGTTGGTAAACCCTGTTAATATACTGTTAATTGTTTTCCTCTGGTGATTTCAGCTTGCGACATTTGTTTTGTAACAACGAATAGGGGCTGGACCCCACCTGCATATGTGTGTTTGTGCGTATAAGCACATATTATTGCATATACTTATGTCTACATATTTACATTGTGTATGACTATAGCTAAGTGTATACATATTTACATTGTGTATGACTATAGCTAAGTGTCTACATATTTACATTGTGTATGACTATAGCTAAGTGTATACATATTTACATTGTGTATGACTATAGCTAAGTGTATACATATTTACATTGTGTATGACTATAGCTAAGTGTCTACATATTTACATTGTGTATGACTATAGCTAAGTGTCTACATATTTACATTGTGTATGACTATAGCTAAGTGTACACATATTTATATTGTGTATGACTATAGCTAAGTGTCTACATATTTACATTGTGTATAACTATAGCTAAGTGTACACATATTTATATTGTGTATGACTATAGCTAAGTGTACACATATTTATATTGTGTATGACTATAGCTAAGTGTACACATATTTATATTGTGTATGACTATAGCTAAGTGTCTACATATTTACATTGTGTATAACTATAGCTAAGTGTATACATATTTATATTGTGTATGACTATAGCTAAGTGTCTACATATTTATATTGTGTATAACTATAGCTAAGTGTATACATATTTATATTGTGTATGACTATAGCTAAGTGTCTACATATTTATATTGTGTATAACTATAGCTAAGTGTCTACATATTTATATTGTGTATGACTATAGCTAAGTGTCTACATATTTATATTGTGTATAACTATAGCTAAGTGTCTACATATTTATATTGTGTATGACTATAGCTAAGTGTATACATATTTATATTGTGTATGACTATAGCTAAGTGTATACATATTTATATTGTGTATGACTATAGCTAAGTGTATACATATTTACATTGTGTACGACTATAGCTAAGTGTACACATATTTATATTGTGTATGACTATAGCTAAGTGTACACATATTTATATTGTGTATGACTATAGCTAAGTGTACATATATTTATATTGTGTATAACTATAGCTAAGTGTCTACATATTTACATTGTGTATAACTATAGCTAAGTGTATACATATTTATATTGTGTATGACTATAGCTAAGTGTCTACATATTTATATTGTGTATGACTATAGCTAAGTGTATACATATTTATATTGTGTATGACTATAGCTAAGTGTATACATATTTACATTGTGTATGACTATAGCTAAGTGTATACATATTTACATTGTGTATAACTATAGCTAAGTGTATACATATTTACATTGTGTATGACTATAGCTAAGTGTACACATATTTACATTGTGTATGACTATAGCTAAGTGTCTACATCTAAGTGTCTACATATTTACATTGTGTATGACTATAGCTAAGTGTCTATACATATTTACATTGTGTATGACTATAGCTAAGTGTATACATAATTATGTCATGTACACACATTTTATGATATACAATGTGACAAGAATGAAGCACATGTAATATGATACTTCATGTATGAGTACATGTAGGAGTATGTCAAAGTGAGCTCTGTTCAATGCTTTGAAATTAACATATTGTGCTCCTATTTTTCCTAATATGCACTCTTGAATAGAGACAGCCAATATTAGAGTCATAATATGAATTCAAGATGGTGAATTTGAATGTTCAAAGAAAAGTATTAAAAGAGAGAGAAAAAAACATCAGTTTATAGCTAGAATTACTGCTTGTTATGCTGATGCATATTGAAAGTTTCTACCTAGTCTTCTAGTGAGCTTTGTTGATCCACAGACTCGGCCAATTATTAGTCATTCATACATACTATGTACTGATCTACCTACCACAGAGTCTGAATGTACCGTGTGTTTTCAGCATAAGCCAGCCTCTTCTCTCATACAATGATAGCTTTAAAAACTATTTAACAGTTATGCCAGCAGCAGGGCCATCTATACAGCTGTTAATAAAGTGAATGACATTTAAAACTAAAAAAAAAAAAAAAGAAAAAAAAAATCCTCAAAACCACCTCTAGTTGGCATTATGCTCGGGGATGTTTTGACATGTTTATTGTGCCTGAAGTTACGCCAGCATAATTGACCCAGGCGTAAGTGTATGTTATTTATTTGAACTTTCCCATCAATGTGTCTTGCAAGTTCAGTTGCTTCAGAAGCAACTGAGTACCCATCCTGGAAAATAAAATGTTTTCTCTTATGAATTTTTGCTTAGCTCATTCTAAGGATTCAATAATGCATTGAACCTGTCTGTCTATAAGTTGAAAGCACAATGACATACTTGTGAATGGATGAATTTGCTGTCTTCACACAGAGTTCCTGGAAGCCCTTTTGATACGTTTAAATGTCCTATTCCTGAACAATTAAGGAGTTTTTAGTTAATGATACTGCAGTTTGAATTGTGAAAGTCTCAACTGAAGATCAAAACTGCTTTCTGTCTTCCTTTTCTGGGAAGTATTTATCCTTCCTTCAGATGTCCTGCATTGCCAAGAGCTCTGTTGAACCTTGCGGCTACCAGTCGCTATTATTGAATATATCCCTTTGATATTCACTCTATGTAATTAGTTCAAGAGGGTTGCCATGAAAATTGCATTGCCATGGAAATTGCATATCATGTTTGAATATGGGAAGTATGTATGTTTGGCTTACTATTGGACGTGGTTTAGATGAGACTTTTCGTCTCCATGGTAGCGGATTATGTTGATGGGGTAGTAGCTTTGAAGCTGAGTGAAAGTGTGTGAGTGTGTAATTGCAGGAAATATAGATTATGTTAAATCATTTCTAGGAGTCGGCGGAGGGGGGGGGGGGGTCTACCAGCTGATTAAGTTGAATATCATTTTTTTTCCTTTTATAATGTCGGTCTATTACGGTATTCTGAGTATTCTGTAGTTAGCTTTGAGGGATACAGGTCACTTGGGAACTAGGGCTAGGGGGCTAGGGCTTGGGAACTATTGTACTTTGTCCTTTGCTTCAGATAGCAGGAGATGTTTGAAGGGGGGAGGAAGGAAGGCTCCAGGGGATGTGATGTGTAGTTTACCAGTGTTCATGTGAAAATAAAATCAGTTTAGATTGTGCCAAAAATATTATGGCCCGGGTGCTCCAGCCCCCGGAGCCCCCCCCCCCCCCCCCCTCCCTGCCCCCTTTCCTACTCCAAAGTCTTTGTGTAAATATAACTACGAACAAATATATCACACATTTTTCATTTTCATGTCCGTGCAGGCCAACTGTACAGGAGGACGGCGGAGACATTGTGTATAAGGTGAGTGTGTGCATGTGTGTGTGTGCGAGTGTATGTGCATGTGTGAATTCTTTTCAGTATATTGATAGAATATAAACATACAGATTTAGGAACTATGTGTGTTTGAAGTTGCTTTGGGAAACCTAATTTTCTAACACATGCAATTAAGTATCTAATATTTACTAAAGGCTTTCTAAGGATCTTGTCAGGAGTCACAGAAAAGTGCATAGGGATATCTTTTATATTCATTTGTTCATGGGATGATTGTGGGTACCAAAGAATAGAACAAGGAAAATAACTATTGTAATATTTAAGTTTTCTAAATCACTTGGCAAATTCCTTTTTTTTTTTTTTTTTTTTTTTATATTTTTTTTATTAATTAGTCTCTGACATTTATGAGGTATACATGCTCACATATATGTACAACCAGTTTAGGATTTTGTTGTTCAAATTACGTGCATTTTCTACACACCCATTTTTTTACAAGTGAGATATTCCTATTCAGAACCAGGTTACTTACCAACTAGCCCGCGTGTAGAAATACGTGTTTGTGTTCTCCTTCCTAGTTGTCTATTTTGCAATTACTTGATGTCACTAGATGTGTAAATTGAAATTAAAAGGTCTTTCCCTTTGTGCCCTGTGGGATTTAAATTTATGTGGTTTCGTCTGACGTAACACCAAGCGGTAGATTTGCCGGCTTCAGGCAGAATCCTTGCGTTGTTTTCCTAGACAGGCATCAAGATATATACACATTGAAAGGCTTTTGATGACTGGATTCTGAGCTTGTATTATTACTGTCATTTTCTGGCTGTTTCTTTGTGCTTCAAGGTGACAAAAACTTAGTTCCAAGTGTTGGGTATTATTATTCATATGCCCAATGCACCTTATTAGCATAGTAGTTGGAAACTGAGTTACTCAATGTGCTGATTGAAACGAGTTAGGTACCATAACATTATATATATATATATATTATATATATTATAGAGAGTATTCTGTAATCTTTACATGAACTGCTAAATATATACAGTGTTTGGCTTTATTACGCCATGAACTCGACCTTGGAGAAAAATAATATATAATTAAATAATAAAGGCGAAGGCTTTCTGTCGGATCAGTTTATGCCTGTTGTTGTTGTTGTTGTTGTTGTTTTATCAAATGAGCTGGCAATGCAGATTCTCTTATCACTGTTTGATGCTGTATAACAATAGTAATAATAATAATAATTATCATTTTTATCATTGTAATAATAATATTAATGTAATAGTGTTGATGCCGTTGTATGGTAAGGTGTAGTACAATCCTTTTTAGAATTTAATATTGTCAAGGTTTATAGTAATTGGTTTACTCTACCCAGTCTAAGTGTGTAAATGTAATTAGTGGTTGTTGGGTGGGGGCATTATAGTGTGAAAGTTGTGGCACAGCCACAGAAACACCTGCTAGAGTTGGTCTGACTAAGAGTTGCCATATGGTGAGAATTTACAAGTGTTTACAAAGTGCTTAGCTAGTACTGGGAATCCAGAAACTAGTGGAATACAGTGTATTTAATTATTGAAAACCACTAATCAGTCCTTTAATTGGACACTTTACTAGCTTCCCTGCCATTAGTTCAGGTGGGATATATTTACATACACTAGTGGGTTTGGGAAGGATAGAGAAGTGTATTCCATCATCATAGTATGTATAGAGTGACAGACTACTTTATTATCATTAGTTAGTTTAGATGGTTTTATTGTTTATTTTGTTATACCTCCCACTTTCCTTCCACTTGGGAGTGATGTAGTTGCCTTTCTTACTGCGGTACATACGTTCAAACCGTCCAATCAGATTGCTCAGTGAACATATTTCATACCCACCTCCTTGGAGGTGAGTACGTAAACTGTCCAATCTAAAACTTTTTCAAGCATTTCCTATAGCCAGAGCTATGGTACAAGTCAGTGTCACCACTCCATTTGGTTGGGGGATTACGCTATCCTTGGGCATTCGGCCCTCGGTTGTGTATATCTCGTACCCATCTCTATGTCGTGGTGAATGTATACATGTGCGCATTACAACAAAGCAATTAAGGAATGTTAGCATCAGTGTATGGAATTTGCTTCAATATATTTTATTTGTGCTAATTTGCTACTTATGTATGCTTGTGGCCTTGCACCAGCACTGGAATGTATGGAGAGCTAGTCTTTTTGTGGAATAGTTGAGCTCATCGATTCTTTCACTTTGCTTTCTTTGAAAGCTTACTGGACAGTTTTGCACACTGCCAATCCTAGTATAGGCATAGTTCTGGTTTTCTGTGTTATATTTTCTAGCGTTTTGTTTTGTTTGCTGTGGTCTTCACAGGCAAGTTTACCAAATACTTGCACCAGGTTCGACTCTATCTGGTGATTTCATCTATACCTAGATAGTCGTAAGATAGAAGAAAAAATATGCAGTCATTTCTTTCATCAGTCGTAGGATCAGGATTTTCTCTCTTACACCCAGGAACTTGAGGGTACCTGGCACTCTTGACCATGCCTCAGAATAAGGTGTTTTCAATTGTCCCTATCTAAGGGCTCAACTATCTATCTACCTTGTATCTATGAGGTCCAGTATCTAAGGGCTAGGTATCTATGTACCTTAAACCTTAAAATAACTTCCCCATACCTAAGGCGTCCAGTATCTAAGGGCTAGGTATCTATGTACCTTAAACCTTAAAATAACTTCCCCATATCTAAGGCGTCCAGTATCTAAGGGTTGCAGTATCTATCTACCTTAAACCTTAAAATAACTTCCCCGTATCTAAGGGCTGCAGTATCTAAGGGGTCTACATTTAAGGGATCCAGTATCTAAGTGGGTCTCTGGCGAGACCTTTTACGGTTTGCTGGTGGTACGTCACCAGTGGAAGATGCACTCTCTCTCCCTGTCTGTGAGGATGTGTTTAACATTCCTGTGGGACGTAGTTATCTAAGTGGGAATGTGTTACCATGGTAGTCTGCCAATGTTACACCTTCACTTCCTGTTATTTTCCTACTTCCATGTGAGCTTTGGTCTGACCTTTTGCACTTTAATTGCTACCCTATTCAGTGTCACGGGTACCCCAAAATGGTTGCCATAACAACCAATAGGTAGCAGTTGGTAATTTACAGTCTAATCCAAATCAGCTGGCCTTGTGATGTTCACGTATGTGTGTTGAGTGGTGGCGGCGGCGTTCATGAAGAAAACGATAACTTCAGAATTTGTGAAATCTGTCTCTGGTTCACTTTACCTGTTATATTTATTATAGCTTACATTTTGAATGGGTCGATGGTACGATGTATGTTGTTAAGTCTTTTTGCTTGGAAAAATGTTAAATTCAAACATAGTAATGCTGTAGGTGTTAGATCCTAATGGTATTGGTGCTTAGCAACCATTGAGGTGTTGAATGCATTACCTCGCCTAATTTACAATATGTTTTTTCTCATAAATGAAAAGTACAGTTTAATATTTATATAATGTTTGTATCACATTATATTTGGTGAGGTGTAACATTCAAATTAAGTGCTTTTTGTCAGATTTATGTTTCAAGTGTATATTGATGTAACCCTCTCTGCATTTCTTATTGCTATTGGACATTGGCAAGACTTTCTATCCAGAACAAGAAACTGTAGATAGGAAAAGGGAAAACTTCCTTTGTGCGCACTAGTTGAGTGTGTGCACAAGTTAGTGTCTGTGTGTGTATGTGCATGTGTTTGTGTGTGTGATAAAATCTGTCACATTTCTTGTCATCCTGTTTACTGGGAACTAAATGTGTCATGCACCTCACACTCACCCTTCTTTTCATTTCTTCTTCTGTTTTGATTGGGTATTGAGCAAGACTCAGAAATATCTTGAAATCTACCAGAACAAGAATCAAGAAAGGAAAAGGGTCAGCATAATGTTTTCTCTGAGTGTATGTTTGTGTTAGTGATAAGGCGGTTAGTAGAAGCTGAAAGTGGAGAAAAACTCTAGAGATAAAAAAAAATTTAATTTAATTTCGTTGATAAGTACATACTGAATGCTGGATTGAATTGCTGGTGGCTGCTAATCTTTACTTTTACTATATACATATACAGTATACATGATGTAATAATAATGCTTTTTATAATATAATATGAAAGTGTGAGAACTTCATTGATAGTTAGCTGGACTGAAGTTTGTTTGTATTTGGAATTTGTAAACTTGCTTCTTTTTTTTTTTTTTTTTTTTTTCCATGTGAAGTGCACTATTGTTGATGCTAGGTGTGGCATGTGTTTGAGACTGTTTTGGTTACAACTTATGTGCCATTGTTGTGTTTATGTGTTCTGAGAATTTTCCAGATATGTACATGTCGTAATTTTTTTTCCTTCTTGACTAAAGTGGACTTAAACAGAATTTCTATGGATTAAGTAGTTGTTGTTGTTTTTGTTTTTTGTTTTTTAGTTTTGGATTTTGCTCAAGTATCACTGATAATCTCTGACGTGCATTTAAGTGCAAACCATTGGTTTAAGCATCACCTCATTAGTTGTAGCAGAACACCCACTGGTGGGTGGATGGGTACTTCAAGTATAAAGTTACATCAACTTTTTCAGTATTCTGCAATTACGTTTCATTTCTATGAGCGTCAGATTCACCTGCTTGCAATGCTCCCCAGCCCCTCCCCTCTCCTACGTATTTCAAGTGTAGTTATTATCATTATATCAGTTCAGTCAAAGTTTATCAAGTGTACAGCAACTAAGTACATAGAGGCAATACGATAAGCACAGTAATTTGGTAAAGGGTTTCATGTTATATATCAATGGTAGTAATAAGGTAGCAACGTAATTCAACATAGTAGTTGGTGGTTTCCATTCAATCTACTGCTACTAATACTATTACTGCTATACTATCATGTATTATTTTAATGTACATGTACTCAAAATTCAATACTTTTAGCTGGTGGGGTACCTGTAAGTTGTGATGACCCCAGACAAGGTCAGAATACCTGATACTTTTTTTTTTTAATGTATGTGATGATTTGTTGGGACTTGTAGCTGTCGTTGGAGGGGATACTTTATGGCTCCATTTGTCTGCTGTAAGTGAAGGTGAAAGTAGCACGTGCTACTGTTGTTGTGTCTGGAATGCGCATGTGTGCGTGTGTAATCTATCAATGTGTCATAAGCCCTGCAGAGTCTCATATAGCAACATGCATACCAATGGGGCACACACAAACAAACTCCTTTGTAAACATGTGTGCGCGTGCTCACACTAAATTGTATATGACATAATATGTTTGTCCATTACACACATGCTTGTGAGTGCATATATACAGTACACTTGTAGTGCTCTGAAGGGCTTAGCCCAGAAAAGGTGTTAAGAATGACATTTGGGATTTCCTTGGTCTTGTGGCACTTGATGATTCTGGGAAACCCCACATTCTGCGAACTCTTGTTTTTTATAATGTCCCGTAAAAGAGCATGTTTGCATACCTAGTTATACCATGTGTTGATTAATGTGGAT
>WLWI01005213.1_pt1 | contig 10875 bp, 7 predicted proteins | sample 6701501 | NCBI WGS metagenome assembly WLWI01 (sample SAMN12718690, study PRJNA515312) | sponge metagenome | isolation source: marine sponge | host: Mycale hentscheli | place: New Zealand: South Island, Marlborough, Capsize Point | collected 2014-11-01
CAAAAATTTAAAATTTTCTGGAAAATCCCCCTATCCCTCCGAAGTGTAACAATGAACAAAGAAGCCCAAACCCACCTTACCCCCCCCCCCCCCCCCTTCCTCCCAAACTTGAAGACCCGCACCCTCCCCTCTCTGTGGCCTATTTAGCCACACACTATCCTGGGTAGGAATAAACAAAAAGTTTTCCCACCCCAGAAAAAAATCCTGTATGAAGCCCTGCACATAATAAATGATTCTTTTGGTCTTTGTAATAGCTAGCTATGGATGGTTTGCACCTTTGGTGCTTCATTATAAAAGCAGAGATTTTTTTTTCTGCCTTTTTAGGGGGACACTTAGCTCCCCCTAAATATTGTATGACCTTCATGGAGACATTTGCCACAAGATTTTCATCAATTTCATGGAAATGAGAACCCCCCTGAAATTCCAATATGTTGATTGGACCCTCTCAAGTTTGGTCCTAAAAGATACCCTGGTGACAGTATCTCCACACATATAAATGTTTTTAATTTTATTAGCACGATGATACAAGTCCCAACTACTTCTTAGCTTTCCTGTCTGTATAGTTTAAGTGTGTATTTAAGGGAGGGCATTTTACCATCCTATGTTTTATGTCAGAGTTTGAACACCATGAATGATTCCATGGCTCAAGTCTACAGAAATAGTTCTGGCACGAGAGATGTTGGTGCAGCTGCTGTGGTGCGTCACGCTGTGTCTACTTCTGAAACTCCTCCCAGAGTCACGCCCTCTTCTACGGGCGATGCTTCCACTACGAAAGAACATTCAAATAGTGGCGTAAAGCTAACCTGGAAGGCTATTGGTGAAGCTGTGCCCGCGAGCAAACCAGGTGAGGATGCTGCAATGGAATGCACACCTGAAGCCACGCCCACTTCTGAGAAGTCTGCCCAGAAGAGAGCGAAGAAGAGGCACAGCCAGAGTCAGTCCACTCTGGAAGATGAAGTGAAACCTGATTCGGATGTGAAGAAAAAGGTTAAGAGACGCAAACTTCGTGTCACTGAGTCTGGTGGAGGAACCTCTGCTGAACTACAGGGGAGTAAAACCAAGGGTAAGTGGGAGTTGGATTATTCAGGGCTTCATTTAAGGAGGGGCAAGGGAGCACGAGTCCCTCCTGCACTCTTGATATGCTAGGTCCGCAAAAAAAAAAAAAGTGCAAGAACATTTGCCACACCCAATTCATGTATCATATGCAGTGTTGCTACACAAAGTTAGGCCCCCTGATCTTTGAAAGTTTATAATATGCCCCTCCTCGTTCACAAACTTTCATGTCTAAAAGGGACTGTTATTTATTTATTTGTCATTGCCATTATTATTATTATTATTATTATTATACTTTACATTTGTTTTCTTTACACACATGCACTTTAAGTATGTTATATGTGCACATATACATGTTGCATTTGTATGTAATACATATATACATACACCTGTATGTGCACTACCCTATATACTTTATTACATACATTGACACTGTAGCGCTATTGATTGTGTGTTGTATAACACATACCAGTGCTTCCCTGGGAACCAGCCTTGAGGGCAGACTGGAGAGGAGAGAGAGAAATCTGTCAGGTTCAATAGTGGCTCAGTTGAACAAACAAAAGCAGTTGACATAGTTCGCTAGGAAATGACAGCAGCCTATGCCATACTAAGTGTATTACATGTGTTCGTTGAACGTGGAGTTGTGAGGAATAATAGAGGAGGTTTGGCTGGCACCATGACTGCAAAAATTTCTCACTCCTTCCCATCATTCGATTCTTTGAATAATTTTTGTTTTTAGCATGTGTGTATGTGTGTGTGTGTGTTCCACATGTTGAGCCTTGTGTTACCCAGTATTGTTATTTTTGTCCAACTCTTGCTTAGCAACCACAATGAAAGTAAACTGGTGAAAACAAGCATGTGGATCTCGAACACACTTGCACACACACACACACACACGTGTACATACATCTTTCACTCTGGCTGTATATGAAAACATCGCATCACAGCATCACATTGTACTAGAGAGTTCTTTGTCCCAAGGATTTACAGTTTCACAACTTACTAATTTTGTAAGTGATAATCTTATCAGCAAATAGAATCTAGTCTGCATTTGGAATTGCAGCTGGTTATGGTACTTGAATTTTCAGTTTATATATATATAATGTATATATTATATATATAATTAATGATAAAGGGGTATAGGTGTGTATGTTCTTGCATATACCATAAACAAAACAACAAAATATAATTTTGGAAAGAAATATAAAATTAGCAAAAAACAAAACAAAAAAAAACCCAACGAAAAACCAGGAATAAGTAAAAATGTATGGGAGGAATTAAGTTTAGGGAGGTAGAACAGAGATATGACTGTAAGGTGAGGTGAGATTGATTTTACTTCAACTATTGTATTATACAACTGAGGAATGATATAACTAGCTCATTCAGGGTATGTTGTATTGTACTAAATAATTACGAAGACCCTTTACCAATAAAGTGCTATGTGTACCAGTTCATTTTTAGGCAAAGACTTCATTTCTAAAGTACCTCAATGGTTGTGCATGTGTGTACTAGTTGTGCAGCTTTATCATGTTCTAGTAGCTTTGCTATAAGCATCATGTTGAACTAAAATTGCAAATGACCAGCTTTCTCGTAATAGATAATAATCACTCTTTAATCTGTTAGTCTGTTCTCTTTCACATGTACTGTAAACCTTAGCATGTAATAAATGATAGTAATAATAATAATAATAATATTGGTACTACTAATAATAATAGTAATAATACCACTAAAATCTCAATGGTCTGGATTTATAACACATGATCATATTAATTTAAGCTGTGGTCTTCTGGGTTTCTTAACACTGAGGAGGAGGAAAGAGACGCCAAAATGCTGTAGTAGAAGCGCTAACTTTTCCACTCTAGTATCCCTCTCTTAAATGTTTCCTTGGGCACCCACAGGCTAGAATACTAGTGGCTAATGTCATGAACATGTAGTTATAGAACTAGAAAGTTCTGACGTGGTGGATTCCATGGATGCCAGACACTTAGAATGTCTGGAAGGTTCAGGAACAAATGACATAACAGATGTTCTTATTTTATTTATTGGCCAACACTTCTCCTTACAGCTGCTTTTTTTTTTTTATCCTCTTTAGCTCTTCGCCTAAGGTTTTGTCTCCATGTTTGGTAATTTAGGATGTTGTTGAGCATCCCTGTGGGTGAACTTTAGTTAGTATATGCTCTACTAGGTGATCAGTTCTTACTGGTGATAGAGTGTGTGTCTGTTGCTTGAGTATGTAGTGTTGAGAATGTGTCCGTTTAGTCGGGTTCTGTTAAATGTCCCTATCTCCTTCATAATAATCTTGACAGTGCTGGTTATTCTAGGACTTTTTTTCTTTACATGTATATTTATTTATTTAGCTTTTTTTTTTTTTTTTTTTTTTGATAAGCTGTGTTTCAAAGCTAGGTACAATAATCATGCTGTCGTATTTTCAGAATTTTATTTTTATTTTTGAATTTATGCCATTCTATTTTCAACAATTTTTAATTTTTTTATGCTGATCACTTTTTCAAAGTTTCTTATTAACTTCCCAATATCTTCCGCCTTACTCTTTGCTTTACTTATTTATTTTTATCGTGCCTCCTGTAATATTAAACTGTTATTACAAATTAAAGGTTTTGATTTGTCTGTGTGTAACCAAGACTGCAGGTGTTGTTGTCATAGCAGCAGGTCCCCTAGGTGTAATTGCTGTGTCAACATAAAACCAGGCGGTTGATGCACAAGTTTTTTTAAATCCAATAAGTAAATTAAAGTCTTGTCAGAGTGTAATTGCCTCAAGCATAGTGTGATGTGTGTGTAAGTATGTGTGTGTGTATGTGTACACTTTGGGGTGGGTGTGCTGGTTGGTGGTAATTGGATCTGGAGGGTCTTACTTTGGCTGCAACAGCTGCACAAGTGATTGATTGATTGAATCAAGTCAACTGGCTCTACTGAGCTTGTCGGATTCAGTATTGTCTACTGACTCACTCGTAGTACTGTCAAAGGCTTTTTTTTTATCTTATTTTTTTTAATTTTTTTGGTAGTTCCACTAAGTTTGAAATTTAATGTATGCAAACATTCTTCTAGAAACCTTGTATTGTACCAATTAACCCAAGGTTATGCTTTCTTTACCTATGACCTTGATTTTTTTTTTTTTTTTAACAATCCACCACTTTTGTTATTTTAAAATGCTTTTTGGTGTGCTAAGAGACTTACAGTTTAATGTATATATAGTTGGTAATGGGGCGTGGTTATGTACGTACTGTGATCAAGCAGGTTTGGTTGGACTATTGTTACTGCTGCAAATGTTAAGGAAATTAAACAATTGAGCCATCCCTGCACATTCTATTACAATTCCATTGCAGATTTTAATGAAAGTTTCGTGAATTGCATGTTCCCAAATGGTAACATAGAGATGTTTAGCTGTGCAAAAAAAAAAATGCATGATATTGTGTACAAGTACATTTTTGAATGGCATTAGCAATGTGTTACATGGGACAGAGTTCTGAGTTTTGACTTGCGTTTAACGATTGTGTCAATGTTATGATACTCAGCAGTATTTAAGTACTGACGGTAAGGAAGCTCTAAAAGTTTTTCTCCTCGTTATTTTTGTAATTGTTCATTTAGGATAACTCGGAATGTTTTTGAAGCCTTGCAACGATGCTATATTCGCAGTACTAGTGGGAAAGTTTTGAGCACTGCCTGATGATGTTTTAAAAACATTCTCCTAAAGCTGCAGGGACAAATTGAAAGTTCAAAAGTTACCATTACAATTTTCATCTTCACAGCAACTGTATACTGGCAGTGTATGTGCACAACTTTAGGCAGGGCTACTAAAAATCCTTTTGTGTTTCTTGCCAATGTTTGTATTTGAAAGGTACCATAATAGCCTGTTTGTGTGTCTCTCTCCTGTATTGTAATACATGTTTTGCTTTATATCTTTCTGTCATACTGAGTCATTCGCCCAATTTGTCGCTGTTTCCACCGAAAACTATTACCAATTTTCTGCTGTGGTCCTAGATTTCCAAGTGAGGACGTCGTCCGTTCGCTTCTCTGATGTCGGCGGTTGCAAAGAAGTGCTACAAGAAGTTGACAGAATGCTGCTGCACCTCCGCCACCCTGAGATCTTCACTTGGCTGGGTGTGAAGCCCCCTCAAGGGTTTTTGCTGTATGGCCCCCCAGGTTGTGGAAAGACTCTGCTTGCTCATGCGATAGCTGGGGTAATAGTCTATGACGTAAATGTGTGTCTTAATTTATCACTATTATTATTATTATTATTGTTATTATTATTATTATTGTTATTATTATTATTATTATTATTATTATTATTGATATTATCATTTCTATTATTATTGTCATTTCTATTATTATTACTATTATTATTAATATTACTACTACTGTTATTATTACTGTCTATTATTGTTATTATTATTATTACTATTATTATTATAAAAATTTTCCTTATTTGGTCACTTATGCTCAAGTATGTGTAGCTGGCAAAGATGAGGTATTTGATAACTCAATTATGTGGCGTGAGGCAATAGCTGCTGAGGTGTGTGTAGCTCAAGTCCTGTCTGGAGTAGGTCTTAGTAAGGCTTGACTTCCTTAGGAGCAGGTGCAAGGTGATGAGGTCATCACCATCACAGCTTCATTGGGGAAGAGAGGGGGGATTGTTGTTTAAATGTTTTTCTCTAGTTTCTGATGAGGTAGATATTGTGTTGAATTCCAGAGGCATGAGTGCTACTATTATTATTAAGTTCTGATGAGGACTGATCATTCAAATGGCTCTAGGCTTTCAGTGATAAGGCTAAGTTGGTCACTGCTCATTAATTTATTGTCTTGTATGTGTTTTGTTTCCTCTATCTTCTTGTAAACAACAAACAAACAAATATATATTTTATGTATACGCAAACACACACTTTGTTATATCTTTGTTAAATAGCTGGGAGGTGTGAGTGGGAGTTGTCTAGGTGGTGGTTGGTAGTTGAGGTACCTTGGGAGCTGATGGTGCCCTGGCCTAGATGATAGAGTAATGATGTTATATGTGTGGTTGGGAAGACTGGCCAGTGCTGGCTCATTGAATTCCTTTGGTACCAAAAGATCATTATCTCTCTATTTTGAGATCATTACAGCTGAGCCTGGACATGATGTCAGCCATTTATGAGCAGTTATTTTTTGGTGTCCTAATGACCTCAGCCTGGCTCTTTCTCCTACAGACTTTTGGGTTCTAGCCAGCAGGAAGGGAAACATGCCTGAGTTGTGTGAAATTGGCCACCATATTTGTGAAGGTGGAAAATAAGAGAAAAGGAGTTTGTGTCATAGTGTAATTCTAACCACCTTTCTTTTTTCTCTCACACGTATTTTGCCTTAATTAGGCATTTTAAGTGACTAGTTTGGAATACTAAGAAGATTACTGATTGAGACCAAGCATACAAAATTATTAAATGAAGGAACACTAACTAAATTAGTACTTATAATGCGTTTATTGATTTAACAGTTAACAGCTTATACATGGTGAAGAGTTCAATGCCCACACCTTCTTATTATGTCCTCCCAGGAGCTCCAACTTCCCTTCATCAAGCTGGCAGCCACTGAAGTGGTGAGTGGCGTGTCTGGAGAATCCGAGTCGGCCCTCAGGGACTTGTTTTCTCTTGCTGCTAGCCACGCCCCTTGCATTCTCTTTGTGGACGAAATTGACGCCATCTGCCAGAAAAGGGAGACTGCGAGGCGCGAGATGGAACGGAGGATCGTGATGCAGCTTCTCACAAGCATGGACGGTATGGGAACAGAGCTTGTGGGAGGAGCCTAATTATTATAGGTTGATTGGTGTGGTTTTAAATTGGGTCATGTGATCTTGCAATATTTCTTCTTCCTGATGCTGTTAGGCAGTCATCCATTAAAAGTGTGAACAATATTTTTGTGACTCATCAGCATTCAACCTAGCTCTGTTTACAATGGTAAAGAAGTGGTTTATTTGCTGTTGCTCTTATGACCAAAAACACTGCCTTTCTCCTCGTCCTCCTCCCCCACCTTCTCTTCCATCAGGCAGTCAGTTTTGTGAGCAGGAATTCAATTTATTTCTATTCAAACTTGCACCGTATTAATTTGTATGAATGCTTAGTTATCAGCGTGGGTGTGCTATGCGGGAGTGGGTGTGCTATTATTTATCCAATATAAGAGGACAGTGAGGTTAATTGTTCTTAGAAGTAAGTCGTGAGGAGTGCAGCGTTGCACAGGTCACTGAGCTGTTTGACTGAGCGTAACCCAACACATCACAGAGTCATTGAAGGGTTTTTAATTAGGAGATATTACATCAGATGGTTTGTTTTATACTTCTCAATTTTATGTCAAGCATGCTCAAATTGTCTCTAAAGTGTTATCAATTTTTTTTTTTTTTTTTTTTTTTTTTTTTTTTTTTTTTTGCATGGAAGATGGTAGGGGGGATACAAGGCTATTTTTCAAAGGAAAGAAAGTTATTATTGGGAGTAGCTAACTATATTCAGGCCCAATCTCTGAAATTCTTATCATTTATCAATTAGTAGATACCATGGTTTGATTTTTTTTCATTCTTATTTGTTGTACTGTTGTTTTGTTATGATTGTTTATGTTGTTGTTGTTGTTGTGTAGAACTCGGTAGCTCTAAAGCAGGTGCTAAAGTGTTGGTGATAGGAGCCACCAGTAGTCCAGACTCCCTAGATCCAGCTCTGCGTAGGCCTGGCCGGTTTGATCGTGAGATTGGATTAGGAATCCCGGACCAACCTGCTAGAGAAAGGTTCGTGCAGAACTGAAGAAAATATCGATAGTGTCGTGGGGAGGGGAGGGGAGAAGGGGAGGATGAAGGAAGAGATGAGGATGGATTTAAAATGTTTTTACTCCTAACTTGCAACAACTCTATGTTGTGTAGAAAACACAAGGTTCAGAGAGGTACGAGGTAGAGAGGTCTTGTAACTTGACTTTGCATTCCTGTCTGAATACCTGGTATCTCTGGCTACAGCAAGTCGGCCTAATAGTGAACACACCGCCTACCTCCCCAGGGAAATAAGCCTGGGGCTCAGGCCACACAGTATCACATGTCCTACTATCCTGGGCATGCCAGCTGGATACATCAAACGCAAGACTGAAAAACAAGCTAAACTCAAGTTTCATTTTCCCTAGCAACTACTCCCACCAAAACAAGGCACTGCGCCCAGCGTACTCCTGTATTTACTCCAGAATACCTTGCAGTTAATTTGCTAGTTTGAAAACAGCTACATACTTTTCGTTTGCTCGGAATTATACTTGCTCCCGTTTCCCTCTTGTAATTCGTATTAATTAGATAAACATCTGTGGTCCGTTTATTATATTTTTTAATCTCTAAACTCCTCCCACCGGGCTGAGCACTGCAATGTACGGTGGTGAAGAGGAATTGGTCACTGTACTTGTTGACTCACTGGTTCAGTTAGTTCAACCAAGCTTTCGCAAGCATTTGCCATTGTTGTGATCCTCCACATGTGCTGAACTAGTCTGTCCTTCCCCCATCTATATAATAATACCCGTGACAGACAACAACGGTGTACTTATTCATGAATAATTCATGAGCTAATGTGCTAGACCGCGCAGACGCACAATACTCGTGAACTAGTCTTCATAATTCACCTTATTATGGGGTTTTGGCACATTTATTGAGTGAAAATAGCTGTTCATTGTCACCTAGATCTATAAGGTATGAGCAGGACTGACAGCAGGCGTAGTTGCCCGACCTTATAGAAAAGTAAACAAAGCAAATGAAGCCACTAGCAACACTGGCTTAGTTTTTATAAACAGTTGTTTGTATTCATGAATACTCCTTCACTTCTAATAAAAAAAATTCTATGTAATTTTTTTGGCTATCCAACTTCCTCTCTAGTTTCTCTGCAGAGCTTCGAGTCATTCCTGGAGCATATGGTCTGTGGAACTAATTTTTTTTTTTCCCCTTCATGTACATACCTTTAAACGTGGTTTCCGTGTGGGCAGGCCAGTTGTTAGTGCTGGCAGGATGTTTTAATTACTTCACCTTAGTTAAGGGTTGAGTATAATTGAGTGTTTGTGTAACACTAGTCCACCCTGCCCACACTCAAAGCCACAAAACTAACAATAATTGTGTGGCCAAGACTGTGGGCAGACCAAGACTACCTTCAGTAAATGTCACATTGCCCTCTGGTCACACTAACTCTGTTGTGTGAAAACCTCTGACTTGATTTGCTGGGACAGGAGAGGGAGTGAAATGGCGGAACAGCGGATCAATTGGTACAAATTATTTTATGCAATTTTTTTTTTAATTGCTTGAGCTGAAACTATATTAGCATTTGCTCTTGTCTGTATATAAATTAATGTTGTGTGGTATCACTATGCCAACCGATCCTTATAGTAGTGAATATAGAAAATGAAATACGAAAATAAATACAAGGTTTTGGGCTCTTACAAAAGCAGCTTTGGCAGTACCAGTTGTTCAGTTTGTCAGTTCAGCTATAGAGTTGTTGTTGTTGTTGTTGTTGTTGTTTTAATACTACAAATTAATACACAACTGTATAGGTCTAGAGCTACCTTTCCCAGTAATAGCCCTTTCTGTTATTAATTGTATTCATTGGGTAATTGACTACAACAAAGTTATCGGCTGCCTATAAAACAATTTCCTGTGGGAATGTTTGAGAGCACTCTTGGTTCTGGCTCATTGTGTGCTAGTGTGGCTCACAACTGTACTGGTGGTAACCTCTGCACCCTATTTCCTTGACGACCACTTTGTGACATCACTGTGTCGGGTGAGGATAGATTCTTTGCATGCCTGATGTGTACTCAGTACAGGATGTGTGTTGGGTCCAGGGATCACTAATGTCGATTTTTTTCCCCCAGGAAAACAATAGCTGTAATATGTAGTAGTAGTATGACCATTGTTTGTTGTTGTTTTTGTTGTTGTTGTTGTTGTTTTACTCACAATTCATCAACCAGTACATGCTTCACGTTTATATTAGCGGGGATAAGAATCAATAGTAGTAGTAGTATAAATGCAGCTGGAAAGTGATTTAGTGCAAGAGTGGACCCTTTTCCATGATGTTTGTGTGTGTGTGTGGTAGTTTCCCCCCATATGGCCTGTGGTTCATCAAGATGTGGCAGAAAATGTGTTTCCCCTCTCTTTTAACTGGAGGGCTTCTTTCAACTTTTATTAGTTCTTTAAGCCTATTGGATAACACTGCACGGCAGTCTATGTTTTCATTCTTTATAATTAGTATACGAGTATATACATCATATGTTTTATAACTGCTGAAGACGTACAAATACTTTCTAATTGGAGCACTGCTATGAGAAAGTAGTAAAACTACTATCTAATTAGATCATTATTTCAATGTTTTGTGTGTAGTGTTGATAAAAGCTAGGAAGTTTCTATCCACACTTACAGGATGTTTTATCTCTTCTCTTTCTAGCCATGCTGTTTGAAATAGCACTATATCACTTCTAAAACGTTTGTATTAAAACTAAGTGTATAAGTAATACATGAACTCTTGGCGTACTATACCCTTGTACGAAACTCTTGTATCTATGGTAACCTTTTAAAAAACCCATGTCTGCATGCAAATTGCGTGTGTGTGAGTGAGTGAGTTAGTGTACGGGGGTGTCGTGTGGGCTAGCCATAAGGCATTTAGTGGAAGCTATAGAGGACCTGATTCAAAGATTAAGTACTGTACATAATAATATAACTTTGTGGCAAGGGGGGGGGGGGGGGGGGGTTTTTCAGTTTGTTTTTTTTTTTTTGTTTTTGTTTTTGTGGTTTTTTTTTTTTTTGTTTTTTTTTTTTTTTTAAAATGGTTTTGTTTTTTCGCAAAAATTTAAAGG
>WLWI01005216.1_pt1 | contig 10871 bp, 16 predicted proteins | sample 6701501 | NCBI WGS metagenome assembly WLWI01 (sample SAMN12718690, study PRJNA515312) | sponge metagenome | isolation source: marine sponge | host: Mycale hentscheli | place: New Zealand: South Island, Marlborough, Capsize Point | collected 2014-11-01
GCAAGCAGCTGCCCTAGTATTGCATTAGTTAACTATGAAGCCACTCACCAAGTGCAAGCAGCTGCCCTAGTATTGCATTAGTTAACTATGAAGCCACTCACCAAGTGCAAGCAGCTGCCCTAGTATTACATTAGTTAACTATGAAGCCACTCACCAAGTGCAAGCAGCTGCCCTAAGCTGCCCTAGTATGCATTAGTTAACTATGAGACACAAGATGTGTAAATTAAAGACAAAAATCATTTTAACTTTTAAAATAATTTTCCTTTGTTGGTCTATAGTGCTTAGTGCTGTCCTCCTAATTTGCTCCCTAACTTGAGACTGACCTTACCACTAATTTCACTTCATGACACAAACTGATGGACACACCTTTCAAAGAGAGCACACACAAACATACCCTTCATGTCGGTCATGATCTGGATGGAAGTCAGCACTCTTGTCTGTAGGTCTTCTATCTTCCTCTGCCACTCCTCCATCAGCCGATGAGTGTCATCCCTCACAAACTGGGCATGCTCATCCTCTTCCTTCAGACGACCCACATCCATCTCCAGGTGACGTTCATCATCTTCCAAGTCTTTCAATCTCTTGCGTAAAGCCTCTTGCTCCTGACGGTTGGCGCGAAGTTTGTTTGTCCATGTCTCTCCTCTCTTGTTTCTCTCATCACTCTCTCTCTGAAGACCTTGTCTAAACTGATTCATTCCAGACTCTAATAACACACACACACACACACACACACACAAACACATAACACACACTTCACTATTAAATCAATGTCCTCAAAAAGGATAAGCTGCCACACCCATGTGATAATTTCTATCTGCCATACCCCTTGGAATTGTGAAAATTCACATGTAACACATCAGATGTTACCATAGAGAATCATGCCCATGTTTTGACCACACCCTTTTGATCTATTTGCCTAGTCCCACTCAGAATCGCAAGTCCTTTGCCACGCCCCATAATCATAATTACATCTGCCAGTGCCACACCCTAAACTATTAGCTGACTTCTTTTATCTTACGCTCACTCACATAAATTAATTATCATTTAGCCTGTCCATTCTATACACCAACCTCACCCACTCGGTCAACCTGCAACACCCACTCAGTCAACCTGCCACACCCACTCATTTCTAACCTGCCACACCCACCTATGTTCCTGAGGTCAGTGACACAGTTCTCCTTGATCATCTTGAGTTCGCTCATCTCATCTCTAATGGAGTCTCTCACTTCCAACTTCAACTCCTCCAGGTTGCCTGTCCGCTTCTCCAGCTCTTCTTCTTCCTGGCTCCGCCTCTTACGAGCAGTCAAATCTTTGTCTGCCTCATCCACTGCACTCTCTGTAACCACGACATAACAGTCACTATGGTAACCACATAGTCAACAAACTGTCCCCATAGTAACATTTTCTGTGTCACCACACCTCCAAACATTGTGTCACCACGCCTCCAAACACTCTGTGTCACCACGCCTCCAAACACTGTGTCACCACGCCTCCAAACACTCTATGTCACCACGCCCCCACCAGCAATCAATAAGTGTTCACTATGAGAAGCATTCTCTGTCTCACTCCAAAAGTTGCTCCTCCTGAACAAAACCCCACCCCCTGGTATTTCCCCTAGCTCCAGACTCACCTAGGCAATGCACACACTTGTCCTGGCAGTCTTCTGCTTGCTCTATGAGAGTATTGAGTCTGGCTTCCATCATCTCTGTAAACACATGGTCAGACTGCTCCAACTTCTTCTGGCAAACACGAGAAAGGTCAAAGGTGTCTTGAGAGGCTTGTCTGGCGTATTGGAAAGCTTCAGAGGTGAAGTCCAGCAACGCACACGCCTTGTACAGGGTTGTCTCACCTCTCTTGGCCGTCTCTATCACCTGGTTCACCTGAGACAACACCTGACCGGGAACACCTGACACACACACACACACACACATATACATGCATATATACACACAAACACACACACACACACATATACATGCATACACACACACACATATACATGCATACACACACACACAGATGATAAGCATGTATGCTCACAAAATACTACACACATCATGTAGCAACCATAGATGTGTGACAGTAGGCATTCATTGACAGATGCAAGCGATAAGTACCAACATGTGAACCACACCTTACCAAACTTACCATCATGGTGCTGGTCAGCCTCTGACATGCTGTCTCTGATCTGGTCTCTATGGCGATAGATCTCCTCATCTAATACAACAAATTATTTTATTTAACTGAGAACATGAACCATAATCATAATCATACTCACTGCACCAGCCCCACCCACCATCACACAGATTAATTCAGCTTCAGCCACACCCATCATGACCGCATCCATCATGACCGACCGCATCCACTGAGTTAGCTCCACCCACCACACAATCCCATCCTTTAGTTATCAGTCCCACTCCTTCAATGCAGCACTGCCAGTACAGTATGTACACTTCCTGACACCAGACACTTTGGGTCGAGGAACACTGTCTCCTTATACATGCTCTGAAGCACTGACACTCTCTGACTACAATACATGCAAGCATGTCCCACCAGCATAATACCAACTCCTGGCCACACACACACACACACACACACTATTCAAGGCTTCTTCTGCTACTATTCAGTGAAGTCCTGTAAGCTCACCCACCAAGGTACTGCAGAGGTTGCACTTTCTGCATGCCCGTCTCCAGCACATCTTCGTCCTTGTAGACGAGTGTATCTTTCACAGACTGGTACACTTTCCTAGCCTAGACACGGCGCAGAAAAAGCACTCGTGAAATAAGCGTGGGCACGAGATGTACTCCTCACCTGAGAATCAACGTGACTCGCCATACTGTACTATCCACTGGCTGGCTCACCGTATGAAGTCGGAAGATGCAAAGGGAAGCCTTATACAAAACCACACCCATTTAAACGACCACTACCATATATCTACTTAAGTAGTTCGAGGAAGGGTTCATATTTTTGTTGTATTGTTTCATGATTTTATAAGTGATGCCACAAAAGAATGAATGAAGTAACGGGTGACAGGATAGAGCTCTGCAAACACACACCCAAGCAATATGAGCTAGAATTCAGAATTCTTTTGGCCTTTAGCTTCATAGCTACTTATTAGTGGTTTCAGATGATGTCACAGCTGCCAGTCTCTCCTGTGTATCCTTCAACTTCTGTTGTAGTGTAGACAGATGAGCACGCTCTGCATTCCTCCGCTCCTCCCGCAGCATCATTCTTCGATCCAGGTACCAACATTTCTCATGTATTTCGTAATAATGCCTGCGGCGATCTGTCAAGAATTTCTCGTATTTCTCTAAATTCTTCTCAGCTACCATGTCTAAATGCTGCAGACTCACTTTGTCCCCCACCTGTCTGACATACTACACACACACACACACACACATAATGTGATGTTGATTTTAAAAAATAAAAAAAACAGTCCAGTTAATTATGTGGTTATTATACAAACTTTTAGAATTTCCAATGCAGGGGTAGGGAAAAACTATGAAACTCTATTCAGTTCACCTGGATCATGTGACTAGTTCACCTGGATCATGTGATTAGCTCACCTGGATCGTGTGATGATTAGCTACCCTGGGTCATGTGGCTAGATATCCTGAATCATGTGATTAGCTCACCTGGATCATGTGATACGTCAACTTTCTCAAGTCCTCTGGCTTGTAGCGTTCCCTGTATGCTGCCACCATGGTCTTGTATAGAGGGTTATCCTCACAGTTGAAGTCTTCAGGAGGAGCCTCCACACTGTCCTTGGGAAATGTCTCCTTCTTGGAGAACAAAACAACCTTGTATAGGTCACAATGGAGGGATCCCTCTAGTAGGTGGGAATTATCTGATTTACACACACACACATACATACATACTGATAATATACTGATCATATGCAATAGTAAATTAAATTAGGTATGAATTGAAAAATTTAGCTGATGAATGAATACCAGTTCCAAACTTCAAATCGGATGGCTCAGACCCATTACTTCCACAGGCATGGCTTAATTCAATATTTACAAAATAGACTGAGTCTACACTACCAAGGCCATACCAAATTGATTCATGTTTCTCAGATTTACCAATTTTTGAGTCTTTCTTGAACCTTTCGTTTTGAAGAGGAAACTATTGATGAAGTTATTACAACTCAAAATACTTTTCATAAACTAGAGCACACACCAATGCAACTGATCATCAATTGCTACAGGGTCACCATTCTAAATATTCTCATCCGAGAAACATAAAAATTTCAAGGATTACCCTCCCACTTCAAGGGCTAGTCTCGTGTAGCCAGACCCTTTACCAACCGTAACTGCTACGCGGGGAAGTAAAGGGTTTGTTCAATTATCACATTCCAACGCTTGCGGTAGCCAATGACGTCACGGCCATGTCCGGGTAGCAGGTCTCCTATTCATGTTCGTACATTTATTGCTTGCCAGAAGTGCTTATAGACCACCTGGAATAACAATTTGACCAGTTTAAGGGTGGCCGCACATAACAGCGCGCACCGCCTGTAGATCCGGACATTAATTTATTCCCCGCCAATATCCCACCATTCGATAATACGCGAGCAGAAACAATCGCGCAGTAGTAGCAGAAGTATACTTTGTGAAGTTGTGGTGTTTAAGTTTAGCTTCTTGTTGTCTCATAGCAGTTTACAGCTACTCTCCATACGTCGTCTGAACTCACGTGGCAAGGTGCACCAGACTGCCTCTCCTCCTATAGCCATTCCAAGTTCTACATACCTGAACTCAGGCAGATGGATAGTGCACCAAATTGCAGAGCTCCAACTTACCGCACTACTCAAAAAAAGTGCTACAAAGTTTTATAACCAGGCCCCGATATTTCCTCCAGATTCGCTCTAAAATTAGTGAGCGGCACCTTCGGCAGGTACTTTGTCCTTGTGTTGTAGTGGAGAAGCCCCTGTAAGTATACAATAGTAGTAATCGTGCATAGCAACCATCAACAATAAATTGCGTAGGCGGTGTGCGGCCACCCTTAATGAAGTCGAACAATGTTCTCACCCTCCCAGATGTGATGTTGACGTCGCACAGTATACCGCAAGCTTGCTGGAATGTGATAATTGAGCACTATTTTGGGGTGCAGCTGAACAAGTCGTTGTATTGTATGCTGGTCTGGCTACAGGAGACTATTCAAGGGCTACCTCTGGTGCTGTAGTTGTATTGACATGCCCATTGCAAGGCTAGTGTACTTCCTCCAACTAACACCCCAGCAAGAATTGATTGTCATAAAGTTTAATTCAGCAATTCAACACAAATATAATCTGCCATACCTTTCATGATACGCCCATCATACGCCAACTCTTGATCACAAACTGGAATGCCCGTCAAGGGCTCCAACTTCTCCTTCAACTCTTTCGTTGTAACTTGAGCTACGTCCATCTGTAAAAGAGTGCAAAAATATTATTTTGGAAAAATAATCAACTTTTATATACAGTAAATTTGTACTCTTCTCCTGTGATATATTTCCTCACTGTAAAATCAGACACAAAAGAAATAGTAGTAGAGGCCATCTTCAGTAACCTTCAGCTTATACGCCCGATGATGACCACTACCAATATAGGAGTGGCGACTTCAAAATGGACCCCCGCCCCCACCCCTTTTCTCGCACACATTCCGCGAAAATGCGCGCGTAACCCACGCACTTACTTCCCAATGATTAATTCGTCACCGTCGGGCAGAAGTGGCTGTGATTGGTCCTCGTCTAGCCAACCAGATTGCCTCCTGCTGTCGCTCGCAAACTTCTGAAAAAGTGAGTTAGCCGCGACGAATAAAACTGCTACATGGAACTTCATACTTGGGGGGCTGGGGAGGTTTGGGTTTTGGGACGAGGCATTCTAGCTAGCTGTTAGCGTGAAGGGGCGAGAGATACTTGTGTTGTCCATTCACTTTCCCTCTCGCAGTAGGTAATTGTTGTCGTCACATAAGGGTTCATGTGCTCTTGGTCTGGTATGCCATGCTTCAAACAGAATGATAGCTACGCCCTCTGGGTGAAATAGAACTAGTTGCTAGTATGAATATTGTAATAGAGATTAGGTAATGGCGTCACACTCACTGGTTAGTTATGATTCCTCTCCCTAAAATTACAGGCAGTCTATGCCACAGGAATAGTAAGCAAGAGCAAAATATGTTTTCACAATACTGAGTGTAGTAGTAGCTCATGTATTTCTGCAGAATCGTGGGATATTTATTCCATGCATGCACAGTGTTTGACATTGTTGGCCCATTCATTTGTTACGCTACACCAAGTATTAAAACATGATCATATTTGCACATATTAACTCCTGACCTATTTATATGGCTACCAATAAAGTACATTTTCATTTTATTTTCAATTTCTGTTTCTAGTATGTCCACATCACAGCCCAGTTCTGACGACGCCTATCTGTGTGGGACCACACCCCATGGATACACCACACATGAGTCCCAAACATTCAGCCACACCTCCATAGACACAGTCTCCATTTTGAGTAGTTCGAGCATCGACACTGCAGAAGTAGAGGGTGTGGTTAAAGAGATATCTCTAAACCAAGCACTGTTTAATGAACTGAGAAGCCAAGAGGCGTTGCCTGGGCAACCATTGGCACAAACATTGTCAGGGCAGCTACAGGATCAAGCACAACCAGGTGAGTAGAGATCAACATTCTGATTGGTCATGTCACATAGCTTTCTGCACATGTGCAGACATGACCGTTTAGGAGTGATCTTGGATAGATCATGATGCATTTCATAATATTTCAAATACTTTCTGTACTATGGAACTAATGAAATTACTTGTAGAAACTTTTTACACTGTGCAGATTCCAAGCATTTCACTAGTTGTGTGTATTAGCGACTGACTATCCACACAGTACATGCCCTACACTTCATGTGCTAACATTGAGATAACACTCTTAACGTAACAGATATCAAACTCTCTCAAACTGTATACACCACTTCTGTAAATCCACATCACAACCTGCATCAGTAGTATTGGAATAATGAGGAAATATCTGATTGTGACATGTGGGTGTGTCCTGTGGTAGATGTCATGGATCTAGAGTCAGTTGGTGGCGATGCCGAGTCCCTAAGGTTCCAGTACCATCCAATGGATGACCTCCTTCTCCCCCAGAACACCTCACCTCCCCCAGCATCCTCCAAGAAGAAGGGCAGCCAGCCCAAGACTGTGTATAGAGAACAAGATCGGTTTGTTCCTCTGCACAATGTGGCCCGCATCATGAGGCACGCCATACCTGCTAATGGCAAAGTGTCCAAGGACGCCAAGGAGTGCATGCAAGAGTGTGTGTCGGAGTGTGTCAGCTTCATCACCAGCGAGTGAGTGCAGAGGGAGGGAGGGAGGAATGGTAGTGATGGGATACGAACTGTACAGTTTTACAGCTGTAGGCCTTTTCTTGTTTACTTCCATTCACTAATTCTTAGCTTGGAGTATTGTTGCAATCCACTTGCTATCAGTAAGTTGCCTAGTTCTATATGTACTTGTTCAGAATTAAACTTGATAGTCTCTTTTTACAAGATCATTCAATCGTTCTATTTAGCTACTCTATACAACGAGGAGTTAGCCTGAAAGGTAGGGAATCAAAGTACATGTATGTACTATGTTTACTATAAAGTACATGTATGTACTATGTTCACTATAAAGTACTACATGTATGTACTATGTTCACTATAAGGGACTGTATACTGCCATTATATGAATATTATAACATGTACCCAAATATTCAATTATTCACTCTTAATACTGTTGCTGTTTGTGTTAGTGCTGTCTTCTGGAATTGGTTCTTTTGTTGAGGTATTTCTCTGTGTTTTGGTGTAGGGCAAGTGATAAGTGTATAGCAGAGAAGAGAAAGACCATCAATGGAGATGATATTTTATTTGCCATGGCAACACTTGGCTTTGACAACTACGTGGAACCACTAAAGCTTTATCTTCAAAAATACCGAGAGGTAGGTGTAGCTTGGCAGGGCTGTTGACTTCAGTGATATGATAAAACATGTTTGTTTCCATGACAACAGTTCACCAGAGCCGACAGATCTCCATCCACCTTGCCGGGTAGAGATGCCTCATGAAGTATTGGACACACCCACTAACCTGGCATCCCAACTCTCCAGTCTCTATCACACTTCCTCAACTGTTCCTGTCCTTCCTTCATCTTGCTCACTCCATCCTGCTAGCTGCCACTCTCAGTGGCTAGCTGGCATGTTCTGTTGTGGCCACAACTATTGCTATCAGCCACAAACTATCTTACATCTCTATCAGTTCACTTTTTAAATTTCCTACTGAAATGATGTTATTGGTACAATGAGTTCATTTTATTGGCTTATTAGTATGTACTGGGGAATACTGTGCAGTGGGCGTGTCAGGTGCAGTCTTGTGGGGGCGTGTCAGGTAGTAAGTCTGCTAGTCTCCTAACTTGGCCTGGTAGGCTGATGAAGTATCCATCTTTGTCAGTTCTCTGATTGCCATGGTAGCATAGCAGGAAGAAGGCAGAGTGAAGTCCATCTTTAGTGCCTTGTAACTTCCAATCTCTAACACACACACACAGCATTTACTTGGTTATATATATATACCAGTCTTCACATGGAGGTGTTACTCTATTGATTACCACACCCCTGAGTAATCATCACCCTAGAATAGACACTACTAGTGGTCTCACATAATATAGCACATACAAATCACACTAACACACACTCATCAACTGTAGCCAGGGGTGTAGGGGAGGGGGGGGGAGGGGCATTTGCTCCCCCAAGAAAAGCCTTTGCCCCTCCCCCAACTCAGAATAAACTGGAGACCACATGCAACTGGTAACTCCTAATAAATGCCCCCCTGACAATTTGTGAGTCGATACACTTTTGTAGTGAACTCTGAACTCTCAATTCTCACCTCATTTTCCCGCACTTTTCTATATCATCCCTTACCATTTACTCATGTGTATCATTCAGTCAATTGCTAATAAAACTGAGTGTTGTGAAACTGTGAGCAGTCTTAGTCAGAGGTTAGCTACATTTGTCTCTATGTCTAGTGAAGACAGCCCAGGAGAATTGGCAGTTCCTGCTACTTCCAGTTGGCACTCTTCATCTTCCGCATCTCCTGCAGTGGCCACACCCATTCCTGGTGACATTTCTGCGGTAGTCAATCTCAAACTCCCGCCCTTTTGGCCAGCTGACCCGGAGGTCGGGTTCACCCAGGTGGAAGCGCAGTTTGCTTGCCGAAGAATCACTTCCCAGCATTCCAGATTCGATTACGTCGTCTCGTCCTTGTCCCCCGAGATTGCAGCGGAGGTGAGAGATTTGTTAATCAAGCTGCCTAGAGACAACCCCTGTTCCGCGCTCAAGGAGCAACTCACCAAACGGACCGCTCTCTCCGAGCAACATAAGCTACAACAACTTTTCACGGCTGAAGAATGATGTGATCGTACGCCCACACAATTGCTCCGCCTCATGCAACAGTTGGTTGGAGACAGACCTAGTGCTTTGATAGCTCATTCCTTCATGAACTGTTTCTCCAACGATTGCCTCAGAACGTTCGCATGGTACTGGCACCAACCCCTGAGGACACAACCCTGGACAAGCTGGCTGAGTTGGCAGACAAGCTCATGGAAGTTGCCATTCCCTCTGTTGCCACCGTCTCTGCTTCCCCTGCTGTAGTCCCTCCGTCCACTTCTTTGGTCACTGAAATGGAGCAAATGCGTTCCAAGATTTTGTGACTGGAGAAACTTATCAACAAACTTGCCCGTTCTCGTTCCTCGTCCCGTTCAACTCCTCACTCGTCACGTTGTTCTTCTACCCCACCCTCAACCAGAGACTCACCAGATACTCTCTGTTGGTATCACCACAAGTATGGTGAGCAAGCCCAGAAGTGCAAGGCCCCTTGTTCCTGGTCGGGAAATGGACAGGCCGGTCGCTAGCGGCGACAAGTGTTGCCGGCCACACCCACCCTAGTTGCCTATTCTGTGTATATATAACAAACACAACCATAATCGTTTCCTTGTTGACACTGGTGCTGAAGTCAGCGTGGTGCCTCCTACGCATGTAGAGTGTTCATGTCCACACAGCACATTCATGTTGCAGGCAGTGGACGGCACCCAGATCACTACATATGGTGTACGTTCCTGCACCTTGAACATTGGGTTGCGTCGTACATTCAGATGGTTTCCATCATAGCCAATGTGAAGCAGGCCATCTTAGGTGCAGACTTCCTCCATCACTTTGGGCTTGTTGTGGATATACGTCATCATGCCCTGCTGGATTCCACTACACACCTACGAGTTAATGGTCTCTCTTCTGGCCTATCTTCAGGCATCATGCGTGCTCGTCCGAACCCAAGTGATCCCTTCCTCTCATTGTTGTCAGAGTTGCCAGGGGTGACACAAGCATGTGCTGCTGAGCGGCCTATCAAACATAGCGTTGTCCATCCCATTAAGACAACTGGCCCACCCGTGTCTTCCCACACCCGACGTCTTGCACCTGAACGCCTACGCATCGCCCGTCAGGAATTTGACCACATGTTGGAACTTGGTGCAATACGCCCCTCCTCTTCTAGTTGGTCTTCACCTTTGCATATGGTCCCTAAACGTACTCCTGGGGATTGGAGACCATGTGGAGATTTCCGTGCACTGAATATGGTTACTGTACCAGACAAGTATATACCTGTACCACATCTACAGGATAGTACTGCACCAGACAAGTATATACCTGTACCACATCTACAGGATAGGTTACTGTACCAGACAAGTATATACCTGTACCACATCTACAGGATAGGTTACTGCACCAGACAAGTATATACCTGTACCACATCTACAGGATAGGTTACTGCACCAGACAAGTATATACCTGTACCACATCTACA
>WLWI01005217.1_pt1 | contig 10870 bp, 7 predicted proteins | sample 6701501 | NCBI WGS metagenome assembly WLWI01 (sample SAMN12718690, study PRJNA515312) | sponge metagenome | isolation source: marine sponge | host: Mycale hentscheli | place: New Zealand: South Island, Marlborough, Capsize Point | collected 2014-11-01
TGCAATATTTTAGTTATACAATGATGCAGGTGAACATATGGTGAGACTGACTAAAAAAGGAGTGGACCAAGCCATGCAATATATAGCCAGTCCACCCACGGGTGAAACATAAATAAAGTGTGCTACACTGCACATGCTCAATAAACACATGTGTGTGAATTATAGAATGTTCTAAACACGCTCAATAAATGGAATGCTCTGAAACAAGTTAGAGTGTCAAGTGAACCAATAACAAATTGTCAGTTCATTCAGTGGGCGGTGTCCCACACAAACCAATTAATTTTTGTATTAATAAATATTTTGTTTGGTGTTAGTCATGCAGTGTGTATAACAACAGCGTGTTTGGGAATTTGTTTCAGAACAATAACAGTACAGCTTGCTACAATTTAGTGTTGGTTTCAGTCAGTAGTGTTGTGCTGGTAGAAATAGCTACATACGACAGGTCAGAGAGAGGAGTAGGAACTAGAGAGGAGTAGGAACTATCCAAATTGGCAGGTTGGTTGAGGTAAGCTCATAATTATAAAGAAGAAACTTAGTTATACTGAAATGGTGAAGCATTATTTTGTGTGTATGTGTGATAGCCTGCAAGTAAGTGAAAGAATTACAGAATGTAGCAGTAATGTTTGTTAAGAGTCTTTGTGTTGTAGACAGTAATTGTTACTACTACGTCTTTTCTGTGACAACCAGCTGCATAGCCACGTAGTTATACATTAAATTACAGTTTGAATCATTATTGGTCGCTAGGACATAATGGGTAAAAGAAAAAGCCAAATGGGTAATTAGAAAAATAAAGTAATAAATTAATAAAATAATAGTGATAATAATAATAATAATAACAACAATAATAATAGTAATGATAATAATTAGATGTATTCTCTCTCTTTCACACAAATAATAATAATAATAATAAACAATAATAACAATAATAATAATAAGTAATAGTTAGAGCATAAGCGCTTAGGTACTGGTGTATTTAGTGCACTGAAGCCCAAGGGCCGTAGGCCTGAGAGCTTTGTGCACTACATTCACCAGTACCTAAGCGGCATGCTCTAACTATTGTAGATCCCGTTTACCTGGCCACCCATACCCAGTTTCTACTAGCAAATTTGTTTATAAGCATTTTCGCAGAAATGGCGGTGTGTTTCTGGCGTGTGTTTCCGGCCCAAAATTAAAATTCAATTAAAATTCAATTGAAGCACACAGGCAAGTTTACTTTAGCATTTTAGCTGCCAGCAGTTATCTCCAGATCTAACTCTACCATGGGTAAACAGGTAAGCAGCTAGCTATGGTAAATTCCTGTGGTATGAGTGTCAGCAGGAGAGTTATCATCAGAACTTGGTAGGGCTGGTCCCATATAGGTTGGATATAAGAGGGTAGTAGACCCTCACATATCATATCAGGGCCTCACATAACAAGGCTCCTGGCTTTATCTGGCCTATTCTATTAAACTAAAACTCAAAAATAGCAATACCCCAAGGGTGGTTAGTATGCACAATTCATATACCTAAAGGCAAAAATTAGTGCACACTTACCAAGTTAGTACACCTAGTAACAATATAGCAACAGGATCTAATAATAATAATAACAACAATAATAATTTAAAATTATGACAAGTTAATGAGTGGGTTGACAAACCCATTATTTGATACTTCTCTCTTTCAGCAACTCCTTATCTGAGGTGCCTCAGCTGACAAACCACATCCACATCCTGCCCTCTGACTTGATACCTGACGAATACAAAGCAAGTGTCATTGAGTTTATGCCAATAAAATATCCAGGAGTAATTAAAAGCAGAGAGTGGGAGTGGCAGGAAACATGCAGGCTGACAATGACCTGTACACTGCAATAGATGCAGCCAATGAGTTACAGCAACAGTCTGTGACGATGAACAATACAGAGACTTCGACTGAGGAACCAAATCTTAGAATGAAATTCAAAGTAGATCGTGATGAGTGTCGCACATGTGCACTGTTGCTATGGGGAGGGTGTGTGACGGGACTGGTGGTGCTGGCATTGGCTGGAACTGTGGTGGCTCTAGCTATCATATTCACTGGGTTCGTAGACGTGTGCGCCAAGTCATGCTCAACACAAGGTGAGGGAAGTATAGGCTGTAGTGTATTGCATGGTTTCTACAGCTTGTTCACTGTAGATAGAGTAGTGTGTGTACATGACTAACTGGTTATTCTGTGTATGTGTGTGTGTGTGTAGCTACGACATCAGATTCAAGTACACAATCTTTGGTACAGGTGAGTGATTGTATGTATGTGTGTTTGTATGCAGGTGTATGTATGTGTGTTTGTGTGAAAATCTATGTGTTTCTGTGCAGGAGTATGTATGTGTGTTTGTACATTAGTGCGTGCTGTGTTCCATGTGTCTTATTCTCTCTACTGTACAAGTTGAATAATAATTTTTTCTTGTGTATGCAGAGTCTACAAGAGAAAATCAATGAGTTGGAATCACGTCTTAATGTAAGTGGCCATTCTATTGTCTCCTGTCACTGTCCCCTGTCACTAGTAGAGGGTATACAGTAACTCATATGGAGCGTCCAGTTTAAATAAGAAAAGTGTGGTCTTAAAGTTAGACTTACTACTATCACATGACTTCTGGTATATTGTATTGTTACCTTGTCGGATCTTACCACAAAAAAGCAAACCAATTTATGCAGCAGAAGAAAGAGAACCTCACTATTCCCATTGACTGTCATACATTTTTTTTTGCTTTCGTCACAAATTCGTACTTGACTTTAAATGCACAATAGCTTCTGTTTGGGATTTTCCTAATTCAGACCACATAACCACATAGCCTCTGACCCAAAAGTCGCCTTAAATTCCATCTTCGTGCAATTAACCATGGTAGCTCCTCTACAATGGGTGCACATACATGTAGTCAATTGGGAATAGGGTCTCTGCAAACGTAATCATTTATGAAGTACTAGAGGTTAGTTAAAGGCACTTCAAGCTAGTCTAAGCAGTTTTTCTCCATTTTTCCCCCTTGTCAAACACTTTCCCATTCAGGTAATGATGATACTTTACCAACACTGATCAGCTCATGAATGGTCATCTACATTACTGACACACAAGCGTATTATATAGATAGATTTATTTAGTCTACGAAAGATGAAAAAACTTGATGTAACTTCACACATTATCTGGTTTAAACAGAATTTTAAAATTCCATTTTGTTGTTAGCATAGCCATAAACACAAGTGAAGCTTCTGTGTCACCTTTTACAGACTATGTTTTATGTCCATTAATACATATGTATACAAATTTAAGATACTTAGCTATCATACAACTACGCATGTGGACAAAGAAAAAAGCTTAATTCATTCCTTGCCAGTGGAACAGTAGAAGCTAATATGAAAATTGAAAAGTAGAATTATGTGAGTAACAATTGTGTATGCTCTAAATATTTTAATGTGCCGATAACATTTTACCACTTAAAATTTTTAGACTTATGCTAACATAGATATTAATTAGCTCTGGTTGTGGAAGAGGTAAATCAAATAATAGTAGGGGTTTTTTCCCTCTGTATGTGTAGCCAATATATGTTTAATTTAAAACTCAAGCCGATGTTCTAAATTTTGCTGACATCCGCTTCATCAGGTTAAGTATTAATTAAACATTAATGACCTTTAAAAAAAGCTGCTGTTTTTATAATAATTTCAGCCAAGAACGACTGACTCATGGGATGAATTTAATGTGTGTATGTGTGTGTGTGTGTCAGGAGTCAGTTATTAACCCAGTGACCTCTCCTACCTCTGGTTCAACTCAAGTTGCTCCTACTATGACAGATGACATGATCACACCCACTTCCCCTGCCATGAGTGCCACGCCCCCTCCTCCCATGATGGAGGATGTGTCTATAACTCTGTCTAATATCAGTTTCTTCATGGACTGTTCCACTTCTATAGAGAGAACATGTACTATACAGATCGGTGCGGCTCAGTGTACCACTGGATTTGGAGCCACTTACCAGAGACCTGGGGTAAATGATGATGGTGATAGAATCAATGTATGATAATATGATTCACACTAGTTAAATTACTATTACATATTTGAAGTTAATATCAGCAAGGTGGTAGGGTCTTCTTTGGTAGGCATCATTTCCTCACTGAAACCCGGTATATTTTGAAAGAGCGCAATGGGTATAAATAGTTAGAACGAGAAAAATTTGCTATTATAATTATTTCAGCCCAGAATGATGGAAAAATGTATTAGTGTTTATAATATTACTTGGATCTGATTACTTACACAGGAGTTCATCATGGACATATCCTGTGTGAGGGAGACTCCAGCTAGTTCAGATTCCAATGCGTTGTCCTGGGTTCTCTCTATAGACAGTACTATGAATGAAGTAGAGTGTCTGTGTTATGTGGTAGCTCCTGTTACTGGAACTAGTGCAGGACGTCAACCAGAGACATGTGGACTCAGAGTGACTCGATGCAGTGCATTCTCTAGTATCACATCCACAGCCACCATTACCAGTTCACCATAATATTCTGCTGCCCCTGTAATTAGTAGTCTGGTTATTTTCTTATTTGAGCCATTTATTAGATTTTCTTTACTTCATCATAACTTTGTGTACCTATTATCATCACTCTATCCTCCAGCAATTCTTGTTCATGTATGAATTCTATACCTCAAACTAATTAATGAACCAGAATTGGTTATTGTGAATTCATATACACTCAATTGGCTGTCAAATAATTAGCTATAACTGCATTTTATTGTTGGAAGACAAAAAAATTCTACTTTTCTTTGTTTCTAGTGTAAGCTACAGATAGATGTAGGTTCAATGCATTCCCTCTTATTTAATCCTGCGGTTCCCTGCACTCTACTTACCAACCTGTTAGTTTCTAATGTCCACTAGTAACCCCTTTTCCAGTTTCTGAGTGGGTTTTACTAGGGTAGCTGACTGGGGATAATTAAAGGGGTGGGTTGAAGCGACATTAATCCCGCCACAAAAGGTATATCCATGACTCAAGACAGCACTCCACTAACCCCAACAATAACCTCACAAAAGACGGATCATTATAACATCAGGCTAATATAACGTCCATGTCAGCACAGGATAGTGAAATCTAGCCAGTTGTTCACGTGGAATTCTTGCATAACCCTGGCAGGCCCAGGCTACTCCATCTCCCTAGAGTCATGATCACCACCGAGTCTTTTACTCCTCTAGATGTAGCAGTAGTGGCTACCCTGAACCTGAAACTATGATGACTAACATACAGGTTGGCATTTACACCTGCAGCTTGAAGAACATCCCGCACCACCGCCACAAGTCTCTGATGAGTTAGGAATCATCCATCCCGGAACTGAAATAAGGGGCCAGCTCGGTGGCCTATGACCAGCTGATAAACCAACATCGTGGCCATGGGGCATATGTCCAAGGCCGCTTTACCCAATGAAGAGGAGCCCCTACAAAATGGGTCCGTTATTGATAGTGAATTCCCCAGTACCTCATGATTGGCTGGATCATCTGCTGAAACATCACTCAATGAGATGTGGGTGGCTGAGTCATAGCTCTGATCGCTCGGGACAACTCACCAGGCCCTTTATAAACCCAAAGAAGGTAAGTCAACAAGCTGCCCACATCATGACCTTGTTGGGGTCGTTCCTGGTCCCAAATGGCCTTAGCAAATGGTGGTGTGATCGGCAGATGTTTCCACCAGACATAATTCTTGTGGTAAATACAGGTACCTTTGTTTCTGCAAAGCATCCAGTATGCAGGCCTTACCGGCCAAGGAAGATGGGTTGTGCAGGTTTGTAGCTCAGCTCGCACAGGACGATCTCAAGCACCACACAATTAAAACCTACATGGCTAGTATCCGCCATCTCCACATTGAGTGTGGCCTGGGAAACTCATTCCTGTCTTCACTGCACAGACTGCACTATGTACTTTGGGGAATGAAGCGGACTCAATCAGGTGCATGGAGGCGGCCAACCGCTCACAAAAAGAGACTGCACAGTTTGATCCAGTCTACCTGTGTCCAATCTGGGGTGCTAGATATATAGACACTGAGGATGTTTGGCTCTCTGGCTGTTTCTGGTACCAGGCTCTGGAAAGAAGGCAAGTCATTAAGTGATAAGATATCAGCTGCACCATTATCTACCACCCCACCCCACCCCCCCCCCCTCCCACCCTGCAGATCTGCCTACATAACTTTACAACCACTATACAACAAAGATAATTAAAAGAGATGAAATGTGATATGATGGGTGGATGAAGGACAAACTCTATGTACAAGAGAGCAGCCTAGTTAGCTAAAAGAAAGGAAAAAGTATATTATAAATGATAATAAAACAGCTAAGTGTGAGAGGGAGTGATACATTAATAAAGTGACTGTGACATCTAGAGCAAGGACATAAACAACAAAATGTGCAGGAATTGTCTGAATCAAAGTGTGCAATAAATAGATCCCAAAATTTTTGCTTGAGAGAACGTTTAATAGAAGTGATGAAGGACAATGAAAGATCAATAGGTGAGAATGTGTTCCATAGTAGAGATATGCAATTAAAATATTAATGTCGTGTAGTGGAGGTGCGTTAGAACTTAATTTCTAATTTACGATTAGTTGAAGATCTTGTAGACCCAGAATGAAAAGTGACGTGATTAAATACATTAAATGAATCAGACGGATTCTTAAGACATCTAACAAAAAATAATAGGTCTAGTAATTGTAAGTAGTACGTTAGTGGTAAAATGAGATGAATAAGTCTTAATTTGTAAGAAATATATTATGATTATTATTTAAAATGTATTTAGTTGCACGCCGTTGAACACTTTCCAATAAGATAATGTCTTGTATTTTGTTGGGAAACCATAGCTGGGAACAGTAGGTCAGCTGAGATCTTACAAGTGATAGATAGAGGGACTTCTTAATGTTAATGGGTGATGTGCAAGGAATTGCTCGCCTAATTAAATACAGAGACTGATAAGCTTTGCTGCATATTTGTTTGATGTGGACAGACCAAGATAAACTATCAGAGAGTAAAATTCCTAAATCTTTCTGTTGAGTTACTGTTTTAATTGTATCATTACCGATGGTGTAATTGTTGTTAGCAGATGATGATAGGGAGACGTTCATGTATGTGCATTTAAGAGAGGCAATAAGTTTGGCATCATCAGCAAATAAAAACACAGACGAAAAAGAGCAGAGAGACGGTATGTCGTTAACATAAATAAGAAAAAGCAGAGGTCCAAGTACACTACCTTGAGGTACACCTGATTTGACAGGAAGTAAGTCAGATTTACACCCTTCAAAAAACTGTATGGTGCTAAGTTGTGATAATAAGGTGTTGGAAGACAATGCATAGGTGGAAGAATAAAATCACTGCGAGTAAAAACTGAATTAAAATAGACGGCAGTGATACTTCCCATCTGGCCAAGAAGAAGGCAGGCATCATACTGCTTCTACCAGAATTGATCATGACCATTACTGCAGCATTGTCGCAGTGGCAAAGTACAGTAAGGTCCTTTCATCTGGAGCCCCACACAGCCACCCCTGCACAATGGGCAGAAGCTCCTTTAGCATTATGTGCACACTGTCCTAATCCTCTGGCAGTGCCAGCTGGAACCACTCCCCATTGGAGGTGTATGCTCCACCCCCCAACTTCCTGAGGCATCAGATGTCAGGATTACTTGAGGCTCTCTTTCTCTCAAAAAAGAACAAAAAAAAAAACTGAACGGCAGTGACCCATTCCAGATAGGGAGAAAACATCCCCACTACCTGAGGTCAGAACAAAACCCAGCATTTAGATGTACTTTGTGATGCAGCTCCTTCACCATCTTGGACAGGTCGATCATGCGCCTGAGGAATTCCCTACCAGGTTTGATCACATTAGAACATGACTTCTTGCTCATCCATATCTGGATCATCGCCCGTAATCTCTCATGGGTTGAGGGCAGACTCATTGTCAAAGTCTTAGTATTCAGCTGAATGTCTAGGAATACCAATACTGCAGTTGGGCCGGCTGTCTTATCAGGGGCCACAGGGATACCCAGGTGGGTACAACGGGCTAAGGCTTTTCCCAAAGGATAATTGCACTGCTGCGAGTCTGGAGCGCCACAAAGCAAGAAGTCATCCAGATAATGGATACAGCTGACATCATCCTGGACCCTGAAAATCCACAAAAGGTCATCTGCCACTGCATTGGGGCAGAGTAATGGCCGAATGGTGGAACCTTGTCAACATACAAGATGTTGCCCTGCCATCTCATACTGAGCAACCAGCGATCATCAGGGTGTACTGGAACTATCCTAAAGGCACCTGGACATCGAACTTGGCAACAAGGCAAGTCCCATTACTCTCCTGTACACCGTCTACTGAAATATAGTGCAGACTGCACAAAGCAGCACTGACTGAAAAGTGTCCATTGACAATCAAAACAAAATTGTAAATGAGTGTATATTGTTTTGATAACTAGTTTGTTAACCTCTACAGCATTGTAAAATTTTTGTTAACTCTAATTACCAAGACAGTTTATGGATTTTTGTTATGGTTGTATATGTACTCTTTTCACCCTGTGCACGGTCGATACCATCATTCACACTTGCTCCTCGCGGGAATGAGAAATCGACAATAATGTGCCACCTGTCGGATTGGTGCCACTTCAGGACAAGCTTAATTTCCTGTAGTCACGTATTCAGGAAATTTCACGTTTCTCTACATTTGGATAGTGCTTAATGTCCTATAATGCCGGACATTTAGCTCTATCCTATAAGAAAAAGGTGGTGAAAAATGAAATTTCCTAATTACGTGACTATACAGGAAATTTAAGTTTTTGCCCAGTGGATCAAGTGGTGCTAACACTCTCCCAGTTCTTATGTCGGACGACAGGAAGTCTGCTATGACGCTAGGCCTTTCCTCTGCTGAATGCATTTTTCTATTGGCACTACTGCACTAATGCAAGGATCCATACCCAAAGCCGATCCATAAACCATCACATAATGTTGTGTAAACAAAATTGTACCGCAAACAAATGAATAGTTATTGTAAATTCATATCCACTGTCAACATTAGCTTGGCAACTTTCAGAAGTAATTTCCTATTGTACTTGTTAAACTGTTAAGAATCAGAGGTCCTTTGTATCTTTCCAAATTATATCCATAAGATTGAGCCAAACACTCACCTGGTAAAGGTCATCTTTTGTTAGATACACCCGTGTAGAGGTTGAGCCCTGTAATAATGTACTGAACTGAACCTAATGCTTGTTGCCACACAGGAAGACATTGAAACTTGTGTGGGTTTCTGTATGCTGTCATTGTCAAGCCAGAAAAACAATTTTTGCACATTAAAGCTACTGATGCTGCCAGCATTGCTGATACTCACGATACTTTCTCTGTGAAACAGTAGGGGAGCTGCTCTTCTCTTTAGGAAGATTCTATTCTATTAATAATAATAATAATAATAATAATAATAATAATAATAATAATATAATAATAATAATTATAATAATAATATAATAATAATAATAATAATATAACATTGCATGAACTAGCAAAATAACATATCAGTTTATAAAATGTTGACAAGAATCCAACATTATTGCAAATAAAATAATAATAAAATAAAATAAAATAAAATAATAAAGAAATAAAATGAAGTCAGGTTGTGATGCCTCCGTATACTAATACGGAGTTCCCTCGCTGAATCGCAATCGAGAGATGTATGTAATACATCATGGTTGATGATTTTATTCAATATTTACATTGTCTAATTCTATTTAGCTGCAAATCTCATTTAGAACTTGATTAGGTATTGTTTAATTTCAGCTTAAAAAAGTAGCTACTTCTATTCCTTTAAAAAAAAGTCTGCCCCCCCCCCCTCCCACACACAAAAAAACAAAACAAAACAAAACAAACAATAACAACAACAACACAACACACTAGAGCCTAAACACAAAAGGAGCTGTGTCCTCTGTTTTGAGACATGGATCGGAGTAGTGGCCCTGGCCTCACCCTTCTCTTAGAGATAGCCATATCTGGCAATGCCAAGTAGGTCCAGTGATTCTGTCATTGATATTCAATAGAATAAATTTGTTCATCTCTAGCATGTGCACTAGTAATCAGATCATTTTAAGTAGATGTGGGCTGACAATCAGTTGTCAGTATTCTTTGATAGTAAGAAGCAGTGCGTATATAAACTGTAAACATGACAGCAGTGTGTTTGGGAATTTGTTTCAAAACAATAACAGTACAGCTTGCTAAAATTTAGTGTTTGTTTCAGTCAGTATTGTTGTGCTGGTAGAAATAGCTACATACGACAGGTCAGAGAGAGGAGTAGGAACTATCCAAATTGGCAGGTTGGTTGAGGTAAGCTCATAATGATAAAGAAGAAACTTAGTTATACTGAAACGGTGAAGCATTATTTGTGTGTATATGTGTGTGCATGTGTGTGATAGCCTGAATGTTAGTGAAAGAATTACAGAATGTAGCACAAATGTTTGTTAAGAGTCTTTGTGTTGTAGACAGTAATTGTTACTACGTCATTTCTGTGACAACCAGCTGCTTAGCCATGTAGTTATATATTAAATTACAGTTTCAATTACCATTGGCCGCTAAGACAGGATAAGATGGAGGTCATTTGTGAAAGGGTGTGGTGTTTTAAATTGCTGAAGTCTTTGGAATGTATTAATTCGATGAGTTGTAGAAGCCACCGAAGTAAAGATTCGATTAAAGAAAACAAGTTTTAGCCAGTTGTAACTTAATATACTGCTACTAATCATTGGAGATAGTGGGAAAGCTAAATGGGTAAAGGAAGAGCCAAATGGGTAATTAGAAAAAAAAAGTAATAATAGTGATAATAATAATAATAATGATAACAATAATAACAATAATAATGATAATAATAATAATAGTAATA
>WLWI01005218.1_pt1 | contig 10870 bp, 8 predicted proteins | sample 6701501 | NCBI WGS metagenome assembly WLWI01 (sample SAMN12718690, study PRJNA515312) | sponge metagenome | isolation source: marine sponge | host: Mycale hentscheli | place: New Zealand: South Island, Marlborough, Capsize Point | collected 2014-11-01
AGATAGAAATAACTTTTCTCTTTTAAGAAGAATTATTGATGAATTAAAACAAAATTACTAACTTTGTGGGCCCTATTACATGACCACTTATCCTGAGGAGGCGATGTGATGTAATTGTATGTAATTGTGAACAGATTTGTTGTAATTAGTTCTTAAAGGTGTAATTGGTAATTGAAATTGTAATTGAGAAGCAAAAATTTTAAGTAATTGTAATTGTAATTGATTACTTTACTCCTGTAATTGCCACAACCCTGGGTGTTTATCTGCTTACTCACTATGCTGGAGTTGGGACTTTGCCAATGTAATGAGGTAGATGAAGTATTGCCCAATATTTAGTGAATGTGGCCCATTTGTTTGTGTGTGAGCATGTGCATGTTTGTGTGCGTATGCATATATGTGTGTATTTTGATATTGTTTGGGTATTATTCTACCATTTGTGGGATTAATATATAGGATGTTGATGATCTGAATTATATAGACATGTCATTGAAGTGTTCTTTATGACTAGACAGTCATAAACTCGTCAAACTCCTTATTGTTGAAAGCCTAGTCCACTATATAATGACCTTCTGAAGATTCATTACGGATTCAGAATTGTATAACTTTAACTACATATATACAAATTTCTTGTACCACATGTAATTGTTATAATTGTAATCATTACATTTTCATAAGGCTCCTCATTTAATAATTGTAATTGTAATGATACTTTTACTAGTTATGTAATTGAATTATAATGATTACATTGCTGATGTAATTGTAACAGCATTGGTCTATATATTATCTTCAGAAAGAGTGAGTGAAATGAAAACACCTTTAAAGATATATCCAAAGCTTTATCTTCGAGGTATATAAGAACTATAGTTTACTGCCATGAGTAACTATATCTATCCAATCTGTCTTCATTTACTGACTCTTCCATTGTACTCATGTATCCTTGTCTTTTTTTATATTGAACTGTAACAAATCTTCAAGTTTTAGTCTCAATTTTAACCTTGCCATTCATGATTGCTCTCACCCAACTCCCCACCCTCTGCCCTCCATAACCATTACTGGAAGGAGGGGATTGGAAATGCGCAGGAGCCTCCCTTGCAGTCTTTACTGGGTACCAGGTCCAGCACCTATTTGCAACATTCTCAAATACACCTCTACAACACCTTCCAGCTTCCTAAGTAGGACCTGGCCTTTGCTACACAATGCATGTAGCTGGAAGAGAAGTGCAATGGCCCCTGCACTGTCACACTCCAAAAAGTTGAAGCATTGTCGTGTATGCATTATAGAAGTCTTAGTACAGTAAAACTTCTGAATAGTGACCAAATTGGGACGGCACTTTTGGTCTCTTCTCAGAGGTTGGTCCTTTCTCAGAGGTTCTTTTGTAAATGTTGTCATTATTTGCGATAAAGAGTTAGGGAAATTTAAATTAAATATACATTCATTAATTTGATGCATGTCTTGTTGTGGTTATCAGAAAGGTGTCCTGATGTGAAGTCTCAATTTCTTTCTTGTGGCTAGCTACTGATAGCTAACTTAGCTATTTCTCCACCATATTTATCTACTTAGATAAGGATGTGTTGCTACTGGTGATGCATTTTTCCGTAAAAACAAACTTTCCAGAATACGGGGATTGTTTGGGTGGTATTTGCAGCAAACCACACCAGTCTTTATTTTGGTAGCAAGCCATGTGATTTTTCCTGGTAACACTTGCTGTCCTGTGGCTATTATTTCCTGCACTTCTTGTTCAGATTAAATAAAAGCATCAAATTTTCAGCGGGCATTTAGTGAAGACCTTTTGTCCCAGACAAAATTGGATACTGTAGGAGTGTAGTATGCTATTTTTATTAGCTTACACGTGACCGCACTCGCTCAATTTTTGAATAGGTGTGGTCTGTAGTCGCTCGTTGAGGGGCAAATGTAGTTATTTTGAGCAAGATGGGACCGAGAAATTGGTTCCTGGTCGGAAATAAGAGGTGATTGCTTTTCAGAGGTTCTAAATGCACTATTTTTGTTGTAGTTGCAATCAGGGTGCTTAATTTGGTCTCTCCAGAGAGGCCGGCCACTTCTCGGAGTTGTCGTTGATAGAAGTTTTACTGTATCTATTTACACACTCCTACTAATAGATAATCTAATAGGATCGAGGTATGCAAACATGACTTCAACTTGTGGTCATATGTGTAGCATCATTACTATTGATAGACAAACTCCAATAATACCTATGTTACACAAACAACCATGAGTATATATGTTTTGCAAGCATTATAGAAAACCCCATTAGATAATCTTCAATAATACATATGCTACACATACGACGAGTAAATGTCATGAAGGTACTTTAGAAACCCAGTATACACGTTTATACTGTCAGACAGTCAACAATACTACATTTACTACATATATGTGATGTCAGAATTGGGCATTATATTGCAGTTGGGTATGACACAAAGTGGTGCATAGCCATTATCAAACAAAAATGCTTCATAACTGCAGACAGAATGTTTGTTTTATTAGACGCCATCAATTCAGTCAGGTTTTATTGTTTTAGCCAGAGAGGAAGGAAGTTTTGGTTGCTAATCTTTTATGTGTATGAAATTTTTGTGCCTACTGTTACAGGTCGAAGCGTTATAAGAAAATTGAACACTGCTTTGAAAATTTCGTATCACAAAATAGCTAGTTAATTATCTACTAATAGTTTACTATGAAGTGCACTACAGTGTTATCAGAGAACATACAGTATGTATTGTATAGTCCTAATCAACCACAGTTAGAACCGTAATAGAGCAAAACACTCCTCTAATTTTTTGATATTTTAGAGATCAAATATGGTTGGACAACATATAAAAATTGTAGGCCAATAGGAGTTGACAGAAGTAATTTTTGTGGGGAGTGAATGCGTTTACACCTTAAAATATATTTTTAAGTTCATTTTAAATTCATTAGAGCAAAGTACAAGATTATATTTCTACAGTATTTATAATACCAATACAAATTTTCAGATTTTTTCCAATGTATAGTCCATGACATATTAAGGGGGAAAGGTTTTAAAAGGGGGTGTGGCATGTCTTGTTAGGGAAACGAGCATGAATTTTTAATATCCTATAACTTGAGAACAGATTTGATTTGAAAAATATTTAAAACTTATTATCCACATATATAATACTATAATTGCCGGTGGCATAGGAGGGGTGGGGGGGCTAGAGGGGCTGGAGCCCCCCAATATTTTTCAGGTGGGGGCTCAGCCCCCCCAATATTTGAGGATGTATTTTGGTAATGCTTGCACAGCAATTGGAAGTGCCAGCTAGTTAGATTCTTTGAGGTTAACAAGTTTTTCACTATTGTTAACCTCAAAGAATTCATTTAACTAGCTGACACTGCATTTTAGTCAACACAGACCATATGCTAGCTAACTAAGTCACAATGACTAAAAGACTTAGACAAGCTAGTTTATTGGAAATTCCTTCTGTGGCATCAACATCTGGACCTGATAATGATCCACAACTTCAGGATAGGGATGGTGCTAACCTCCAGGCTAAAGGTCAAGGAGCCTCAACTTCAAGTAACCCTCAGATGTCTGCCAGTGAGTGTCAATCACTTTGTTGTTTCGATAATGCTAAGCCTTACCAGCCTACAAGCAAGTCAGTTCTTGCTTGCATGTCCAACAATGGCCGACATTTTATGGAAAAGTGGTTAACAATTTGTGTCACATGTAAGAAGGCGTTTTGTTTTCACTGCAGAAGTGCTGAAAGTAAGGGTTTATTAACCTTTAGTAGTAAAGCAGAACCTACTTTTACTAGAACGGGTTTTAACAACTGGAAGAAAGCGTTGAAAAATTCCATTCACACAGCCAGTGTGATGCTCATCAGGAAGCTATTTTGAAGTGCCATATGATTCAAACCACACCAGTTAGCAACCAGCTAGTTTCAGCTGCTAAAAAAGAGCAGAGTGAGAGACGAGATGCATTAGTAAAACAGCTACACTGTTTGCGTTACCTTCTTCGTCAAGGGCTAGCTATTCGTGGGCACAAAGAGAGTGAGGGCAATTTGCATCAGCTAATGTCAATGTTTTCATATTATGATTTTAATTTAAAGAAATGGATGAAGGAAAATAGATATTTATCTCCAATTATAGTGAATGAACTGATAAGTATAATGGGGCAATAAAGCTTACTATCATCACCAGTATTTTGAAGTTTGTGACATGCTACTTCAAGAACTAAATGACCGATTTGATCAAGATAATTTGTTGCCTCCTATCCAATGTCTTGAAAATCTTCTTTTGAAGGCTGCAAATGGTGACAGGTATGATGAAAACTTCCAAGGCTTGAAGACTTCTTGCTACATTACTGATATTGACTTTGACCAGCTTCAAATACAACTTCCTCTTTTGGCTAGCTTAATTAGACAAGCCCTGCCCCATGTGAGCAAGGTGACATCGATTCGCACCATTTGTGAAGCCATGAACACCCAGGCTGTATATAAATCGATGCTATCAGAAGTACACACCATTTTACGGCTGTATATGACAGTGCCAATCACATCAGCCACTTCAGAAACATCATTTTCAGCACTGAAAGTTGTCAATACTTGTTTACGTTCATCTATGTCAGAGAAAAGACTCAATAACTGCTTCATACTGCACGTGCATAAAGAAATTAATGACTCCTGTGATATGGTTGCCATAGCTCAAGAGTTCATTGCAGTAAACACTGAACACAGAAAGATTTTTGGCGTATTTTCATGAAGAAGATTGTTCCCGCACCCTCTCCCTCACTGTGGCTAAACGTCCCATGCTATTGTCATTAGAACCCACACCAGCCCCCCCAATATTTGTGACCCTCGTACACCTCTGATTGCTCACATAATTAGACCAATCTGTGACAAAGTGGTGGAATTTTTATTTCCCACTGGTTTGTTATTTGACATAGAATTACCTCTATACTAATAGCTTCAGGAGTGGGAGGGAGGGGGATATTTTGTAGCACAGGCCTGCCACTCTCATAGAATTACCATTTTGACTTATCTCATTGATGCAAGTAGTCTAGATCAGGTGCTAGAGATACGTGATAACTGCTACGCCTGGCAAATTCCCAGCAACAATGCTTACCAAACTAAATGTAAAATAATATTACTGATAAGTGTTTGACACATAAAAATATTGTAGCTGGCATACTTTCTAATTACTATTGTACTGTGGTTTAAAATTTATTGTACAATGGTCATAACTCATGAAACTATTGCGATCTAATTTCAATAATCTATTTTTTAACTCAAGAATTCCCTATCATGTATGGCCTCAGATCCTTCTTTGGTATGTTGCTTTCTGTTACTGCAGTCCACAGCAGAATCACTCTGAAAGTGTGCATTTCCAATTCTTGCCCTTTCATTGTCTGAAATAACACCTTTACTTTCAGTAGTTTGATATCCACTGTCACAGTGATGAGTCTCTAGGCTGGAGTATGTTTCACCCGGGTGTTGACGTCTGATGGAATGAGTAGGAATGGACATGTTGTGATTAAATTTAGAGTAGTGTCCCAGTTGTAGCTGACCATCTTTCATGTGCCTGTCTAAAGTGAGACATTTTTGCTCCTCTTTATATGCATGATTGAGCTCTGAATACTCCTGCAGCTGATAGTCAGATCTGAGTGCAGTGGAGATCATCTCTACTGGCTTCTCTACAAGACAATCATTAACTTCTGCATAATCTGGACAGTTACCATTGTTTATTATAGTTGTATGATCCTCTTCTACTGGGCCTACTAGGTCATAGTTTCCGGTGCATATGTTGTTGTTTGGTAGCACAAAAACAGTTTCATTTTTGTTTTCCCCAGGAGATGTTGGAGTAATAGGATCTGTGACTTTATTTGGGACATTATCACTACTATTCTGGGAATTTCTTGAAGTTGTAACAGATATAGCATTTGTTGTACCTTCAGATAGAGTGGGAATTACACGAGGCAAATTTTCACTTGTATCATTATTTAGTGTTCTGTGGAAGCAGTAAACAAATAAATAAATAAAGTTGATCTTACATGTTGCAATAATATTAATCAAAGTTTACATACATTACCTCTTTTTTCTCTTGAATGCTTTCAGATATAGCAGAGAGAATATAACAGTAATAATAAATACAATGAGGGAGAGCAGAAAAGCAAGGATAGAAATGATAATGTATAGCAGTGGAGATTCCCCTAGATCAGTACATTATATATAATAGCTATGAACAGTAGATGAATTTATTAATAATACCTTTCTTATGCACACATTGTAGCCCATCGTATCCGGTCATACATACACAGTTACCATGACTACTACATGCTCCTCCGTTCATACAGGTTGCATGACAGGCTTTGTCTCTGTACCTGCACATCTTCCTATTTCTATTCCTCTACTTATTGTGTTAGGCGGTAGAAAACACAGACCTCCTGTGATGGCTATAATATGATGGAATAGTATATAGAATGTAAAGAGCACAATTTAGTGCCATCAATAACTTATGAGTGCATCTATATTTATACCTCAAGTGTACTTACCTAATGTGGTAGTGTTGGGATATCCTAACTGGTTACAGGCTACTCTAGCCTCTGTGTCAGTCCATAGTTCTCCTCCACACACTGGCATCCACTGAGTGCCAGTATTTGTGTTTGCACATATTTCCAGATAGCCTTCATAACCACCACCTCCTAGCCACATACTAGAACTTCCATTAGTTGTATTAACTCTTCTTATGACACCAACTGGAAGGCAATCTTTAAAATAATATTCTTCAATGATGATCATTATTAAATGAGTTGAACACTTACTTGCTCGCACTTGAAATACACAATATACTAAAGCACTCAATAGTGCCACTAAAATGTAGAATTTCAGCATTTCAGTGTGTGCAGATTTTTGTTGTGATATTGTGTAATGTGCCCCTTTCTAGTTGTTTAGAGTTTCATGATGTCACTGTTTATGTAAAACAACTTTTATAATGATTTCAATTAACTTACTATTGAAGTAACCCAATTAAATCGAGGTAGCAGCAGTTTTAACACTAATAATTGTAAACTTACCTTGACATTTAGACTTTCTGAAAAGAACTCTAGTAGTCATAATGCCAGGATAAGTCTATTTAAATGTATACCATAGTTGTTGTGGTGCATATATATATGTATATATATATATATAATACATATATATTTATATATATATATAATACATATATATTTATATATATATATTAAGTCCAGTGTTATGCATTTAATTTAATTATGCGAACAATTTCATAATACGAACACTCCAATCCTTAATTAGTTTGAATAAAATTGATGTTCCACCATATAATATATAGACAGTCGAATAGGAATGTGAAAAATATTGGGGGTCCCAATCTTAAGAGCAAACTGTCAGAAATGCATTCACAGATATTGCTACACTCAGATGATGCAATGCCACAGTTTTTCCACGATATATAACTATACTGCAAACACAGAAACATTTTTAAAGTTGTATGGCATACTACAAACATTGTTGACTAGAGAGAAAAAATAGCAAGTTGTATTTAATAAATGAGCTCTATTGTGATATGTTTTTATGCTGTTGTCTTATTACTAGAGAATTCAGACAGTCATTTTAGATTATTTGAATATATGCAAAGTATTGGTAGCTGATATAGATGTAAGTTGTCATATTGATATCTTTTTATTACAATCACATTCAAAATTTCCTTTAGAGGATCAAGTGTAATAGCTGACAGTAATTTGGAGGGGCCATTGGGGTCCCTGTCCTTCCCTCCCCCCCAATGTCCTACTCTGTTGGATAGAGAGATAGAGAGAGTGAGAGAGGGGGAAAGGGGGGATGGATTCAATTAAAGCCTAAGTTTTGTAATCGTGTGGTTATTGATGGTCAAATAACATCATAATTTGAATAATTGGTTTAAAGCAATATTGGTCAACAGAAGCAGAACTTTTCACAACCCAACATACTGAAAGTCCATCAAAATCTTTATCTGAAGAAACAAATTATCAAGTTATAATAACAATGGATAAGTGCTTTCTTTTTTATTCCTGTGAGTAAGCCCTTGTGTTAGAGTTTGCCCTTGTGTTAGAGTTTGCCCTTGTGTTAGAGTTTGCCCTTCTGTTAGAGTTTGCCCTTGTGTTAGAGTTTGCCCTTCTGTTAGAGTTTGCCCTTGTGCTAGAGTTTGCCCTTGTTTTAGAGTTTGCCCTTGTGTTAGAGTTTGCCCTTGTGCTAGAGTTTGCCCTTGTGTTAGAGTTTGCCCTTGTGCTAGAGTTTGCCCTTGTGCTAGAGTCTGCCCTTGTGCTAGAGTTTGCCCTTGTGTTAGAGTTTGCCCTTGTGCTAGAGTTTGCCCTTCTGTTAGAGTTTGCCCTTGTGCTAGAGTTTGCCCTTGTGTTAGAGTTTGCCCTTGTGTTAGAGTTTGCCCTTGTGTTAGAGTTTGCCCTTGTTAGAGTTTGCCTTGTGTAAGAGTTTGCCCCTGTGTTAGATTTTGCCCTTGTGTTAGAGTTTGCCCTTGTTTTAGAGTTTGCCCTTGTGTTAGAGTTTGCCCTTGTGCTAGAGTTTGCCGTTCTGTTAGAGTTTGCCCTTGTGCTAGAGTTTGCCCTTGTTTTAGAGTTTGCCCTTGTGTTAGAGTTTGCCCTTGTGCTAGAGTTTGCCCTTCTGTTAGAGTTTGCCCTTGTGCTAGAGTTTGCCCTTGTGCTAGAGTCTGCCCTTGTGCTAGAGTTTGCCCTTGCGTTAGAGTTTGCCCTTGTTTTAGAGTTTACCCTTGTGTTAGAGTCTGCCCTTGTGCTAGAGTTTGCCCTTGTGTTAGAGTTTGCCCTTGTGTTAGAGTTTGCCCTTCTGTTAGAGTTTGCCCTTGTGCTAGAGTTTGCCCTTGTGTTAGAGTTTGCCCTTGAGTTAGATTAGACAGAAGAAATTGCAGTTAAAGTACCAGTACTGTCTAAAAATAATTCCAGCAACAGTAAAAAAATTCAGTTTTTCTAGGACCGCTTGGACTTATTCACTCTCAAGGAAGGACTTAACTTCATTTGTTTATCCTGTTCTTCAGAAATATTATTGGAGAACACCAAATAAAGATAATATCATGCACATGAGGTACATCTAACTGACATTGTAAATATTTGTCTAGTACAGCTGGAAATATTGATTCATACAAAGCAAAATATTTTCCCCAAAGTAAATTTTAGTGAACTTTGAGTTTGTTGCAGTAAAAAAAATATAGCTCGTAATTTATTTCGATACCCATATTTTTTTCTCGATCAAACCTTCTAACTACCAGACTAGCTTTTTAGACAAGAATGTGGACAATCTGAAGGTTCTTATCTGTACGAGTGATAGCTTGTTCACTTAAAAATATTACTTGACAAAAAAATTCCCCTAAAAATATAAAGTGAGAGAAATCAGCTACCAATACTTTGCATTTATTCAAACAAACAATCTAAAATAACTGTCTGAATTCATCTAGCAAGAAGAAAAAAGCATAGAAACATATCATCTTATAACACATTATTTTGTGCTATACAACCTTCAATTTTCTCTCTCCAATCAACAATGTGTGTAATATGACATGCAACTTTGTTTTTTTCTCTTTAATTAAAAATGTTTGCAGTATAGCTATATATTATGGAAATGCCACTGTGACACTGCATCATTTTAATGATGTCTGTGAATACATTTCTCACAGTTTGCTCTTAACACTGGTCACCAAAAGCTTTTATATTCATACTCTACCGTCTATTTTAAATATAGTGCAACGTCCATTTTATCCGAACTAATTAGGGATTACAGTCTTCGTATAACAAAACAATGAACAGAAAATAACTCTTGCTTGCTGCTGATATATTATATATATAAATATAATGATATATATATATATATACATACATGATCACATCAATTATGGTTTTAGTTTAATAAAACTTATCCCGTATGACCGCTTACCATAGTCCTCATCAGGAGTCAAAACAAGAATGTAAGTTTTAACAAACATAATATATTGGTTATATATTAAATTGAGTCAATTAATTTGACTAAGTCTAATTCTATAGCATCAAATTTAATTGATATCGTTATATAAGTTGAGTTACATAAACAGTGACATCATGAAACTCCAAGCAATCAGTTAGTGGCACGCACACAATATAACCAAATAACTTCCTAAACTACTCACTGAAATGTTGAAATTCTACAGTCTAGTGGCACTATTGAGTGCTTTATTACATTGTGTACTTCAAGTGCTAGCAAGTAAGTGTCCAACTTCTTTGATAATAATCATTGAAGGATATTTTTTTAAAGATTGTCCTTCAGTTGATGTCATAAGAAGAGTGAATACAACTAATGGAAGTTTTAGTATGTGGCTAGGAGCTGATGGTTATGAAGGCTATATGGAAATATGTACATACACAAATCCTGGCCTTCAATGGAGGCCAGTGTGTGGAGGAGAACTATGGACTGACACAGAGGCTAGAGTAGCCTGTAACCAGTTAGGATATATGTATACTACTACATTAGGTAAGTAACCTCAAGCAATTAGCTACTGTATTATGCAGATATATCTGAAGTTACATTCTTAAGTTTATCAGTAGAACTAGTCATTTGTGCTCCTAAAATTTCAGTATTTCTATTTTATTCCAAGCCATCACAGGAGGTCTGTGTTCTGTACCTCCTGACACAATTACTAGAGGAATAGAAATAGGAAGATGTGCAGGTACAGAGACAAAGCTTAGTAATTGCCAATCTTCAGAAGAAACTTGTCGCTAGTGGGCAGGAATTGTGTGTACAAGTGAGTAACTGTATTATAACTGTGCATTAGTATTAAATGTAGGCTATAAATTACAGCTTTATTGATGTGTCAAAGAGAAATTTGTTCCGACATTTATTATTGT
>WLWI01005219.1_pt1 | contig 10868 bp, 2 predicted proteins | sample 6701501 | NCBI WGS metagenome assembly WLWI01 (sample SAMN12718690, study PRJNA515312) | sponge metagenome | isolation source: marine sponge | host: Mycale hentscheli | place: New Zealand: South Island, Marlborough, Capsize Point | collected 2014-11-01
ACCACAATGCTTGCAATTCTTGCGACTATTGCAAGAACCTACTATGTGATCACTTGAAAGGCAGTTATAGCAAAGTCTTTTCTGTCTCACTCCTTCATTCCTTTTGTCGACATTCTGACTGATCAATGTAGGATAGTGACCTTGTTGACAGTAGTTGCAGGTTGGTAACTTTGCCTCTTGGACATGTAGAACAAGTTCACGCTGTTTCTTCTCTTTGTATGGCAGCTTCGTTTTATTTTGACTCGTCGGTATGATCGAATTTGCGTCTTCCACGGGACGATCATCTCGGGTTGCGTCTTTTCGTTAAATAATGAAATCGGTGAGCTGTTCAAGAGTTGGAGGGTGGTGTGTACTGGCAATGTGGCTTTTCCATTCTTGTTTGGATAGTCCAGTCATGAGGGGAGACAATATGCCACACACACCAATTGTTCAGCAGTGAAGCCTTTAGTGACCAGCAAATACAAATCTGTAACATTTTTTGTTCTTCAAAAATGATCTGTTAGGTCCATGAAATTTGAATTGAATTGAAAAAAATATGATCTACACCCCAGAATAGCCTATGGTAGAGGTATTGCATAGAGACATACAGAGTCAAATATCTTTGTCTAACATTTTTGTAACGGGTGCCAATTTAATTTTGACAGAGTCAGCAATTATCGAGAATAAATTAGAACAAAAATGCATACTTGTGGCCTATCTCAGATACCCTGTACTCTGCCATATTTGGGTTGTCATTGATAGAAATTGAAAGCAAAGAAGTCAATAATAATCACATGCTACTCAGTAAGCTATGTTATCATGTACTTGATAACTTTAGTTGTAGATTTCAGTCCAAAAATCATCAGTAGCCTTATTCACACTCATAATGATACCAAATATGTAACATTTGGCCTTTGCTTCATGAACTTAATATGTCAAGCAATGCAGATGTTTGTTATGTAGTAGTCCTAGCTTCCATTTCAGATTATAATGTGTAACACACCACCACTTAATATAAGTCATGTTGTCAATAGAGTAATGGACTCACATTGAATAAGATGTTTATAATGTATATATCAGTCCTGGACAAAGCTAAAGATAAAACCAACCAGAGACCTATTTACAGATCAGTGATGTAGCACAAGTGAGGTGAACAAATATCAGTAATCCTGAACTAAATCAGTCATTTCCCCCTCATAACTACATTTCTGATAAATAAAAACTCTGCTAAGTGCTATGTAAATATAGTAGCAATATAAAAACCACTAGGGGGTGGGTGCCCCCTCACCCTAATAAGACACTTGTAATTGGACTTAACTGTGTAAGAGTTGTAACAGGTTATTTTTTATTTAAAGCCTTTAACTTGTCACCATTTTTTATTTTTTTTATTTTATTTTTTAATCACTATAGCTAATAACATCTAATAAATTATGAATAGTCATTTGCAACTCATAAAAAATAAAGTATTAACTATTTTCAATACAATTCATTATTTTTTAAATAAATCTTGAGCTACCTGGTCTAAGTTAATTGGATCAGTTCTTGTTGCCCAAAATACTGAACAAAAACTGGTGGTTATGCCTACAATTAACAAGCCATTGTACTTTGAAAAAGTATACACTATTATACAGTAAAGAATGGGGACTCCAGCACTAGTTTCCTACTGAACTCTCTAAGCTTCTAAAAGAAGTTTGTCTCATTTGACTTTAAAATTGAATTGTCAATTTTTGTCTATATTTTTGGGAAAAGATAGATTGGATATGGATAGATTAAATAAAATAGTTAAATATAATCAGGAATAAACATTTTAATACCTATGTATAGACTCCTATGTAACTCTTTCCTTTAATCCATAAATGCATTACGTACAAGTTCTTTGCTATGTTTTTAGTGAGATAATTGATATAAGATGCTTATAAAGTTAAAAGATTATGTTTTATACCTTTCATTTGTTTCAGTTTGATAATGACTTAAAAACAATAATTCCCAAAATAACAGTTGTATCACTGAGGATGATACATTTTTTCGGTAATTGTGGTGAATGATAGTTTATATTGCTCGTTATATGCTATAGTCTTATGGCTACAAATACAACTATAGTTAATGTTACAAGACTACCAAATGATTTATTACTAATTCATTGTGGAGAAAAAGCTGACAGTAGCTAGTTGTACATTATCCTCGACTACCAAGAATACAAATGACCAAGTATCAGTGCAGCCTAACATAACAACTTATACTTTGGTTTAACAATAGAATTAATAATAATTAACAAAATATGACATATCCATTCACATTGACATCTTCAGTATCCAATCACATGAATTTACTATTTTGCCACACACTGGTGATTTGTAATCAAAAAATACTGTATACATATTATATTATATTACTATTAAGTATATGAAACTCTGACCTTTCATAAAACTAGACTGAAACTTTGTCACCTAAAGAGGTCTGGAAAAAGCAAAGGAAAAATGTGAAAAAATCTTAGTTGTAGCCAGGGATAGCTCAGTCCTTAGAGCACTGGTAGCTAAAGCCTGGCCGTGGCTTCGAATCCCCAGAGACAACTAAGATTTTTTCACATTTTCCATTGCTTTTTTTCGGACTGCTTTAGGTAAGAAAGTTTCAATCTATTAACAAATTGTTTGATGTTGTACACCACTGTTATGCTTTTGTTTAATGCATTTTGTCTTATTACTATTATTCAATTAATATTTGTAGGGTCCAGAACCATGTCCTGGATTGGATATTGTGTATACCATACGACTAAAGAGTGATGCACTTAATGAGATTAGTCTATTGAATAGCAGCTGTTTCAGTTACATACAATGTACAGAGGAAATTTCTGTGCCAGAATATTGTGTATATGACCACTATTTCTTGGAAATCACTGCTACAAGCGATAATCTGAAGATGCATTTTGTTAGTATGACAAAAGTTATTGGTTAGTTTTGTGTTGTAATGTAATTATACTATGCAGTATATGCTTGTATGTTAATATCATTAATAATACCATATCAACCACTATAATACCATCTCAATCTGTAAATACACATAATGCTTATTGCACAAGTTAATGTATAATGTAAGCAGATACTTCAAGAGCATCACTAGAGAAAGGTAGCTGCAAAAACACAGAATAATGATAAGCTAGGCTAGCTACTCCTAGAGTATCAGAGGCAATGAATTGTGCAACACAGAGTGAGATAGTAAAACACACAAGCCACGTACCTAAAATATAACCTTGTGAAGATATCTAACATGGAATTATGGTGGTGGGGGTAAATAGGTACATGTCACCTCTTCCTCCTGAAAATTTAATGGTATCTACTTCTTTGGGCATGATAATAAATAATAAACACTCATAATTATTAGTCAATAGCAAACACTATTTCATTTTCTCTCAGATGTCAGCTTGTATCAAAATTTCCTCAACCTTTTTTAAAATCATTTCTTGACAAATCGTATTAGCTCACCAGGACGTTTGGGTCACAAGCAGAAGGAAATTCACAAGTGAATTCTTTTTACATGATTGTCAAACTTAGCTGTTTAGCCATGTGTTGTCAGAAAAAAGTGGGTAAAGTTTCAAATATTATTGTTCATGTGGCACACAATAATTAAAAATTACCACTGTAAATGTTTTCTGGACCTGCCACTGTACATGTACTTAATCCCCAAAATATAGGACAAATAAAGTAACTTAGCTCATATGTAAATTTTTATACTGCCATTTATTACTTACTTTCTGGAATCACTCACTAAATCTCTATTTGAAACCAAATAACATAATTACAATAAGTTCACTTAATACAAATAAAATAGTGATGGTACATAAAACCATATACATAGCTATTAAACTCAGGTTTACAACTTCATTATATAATTGTAGTTCTAATATTTAACAGGATTGATATTATAGTTCAATCTTGTTATCTGTAGTCTATCACATGGTTATCAAAACATGTGAACTATACATTGGAATTTACTTATCCAATGCATTGTCAAGGATTTCTGTTACTAGTTCTATCAATTCAACCATATAATGTATTTTTGGATGTGCATGAAATCTGCTATGTTGTTCAATTTAACATTGTCAGTGGTTGAAACTGAGGAAGAGTTTTCTAAGATAAGAAGAATTTATTACAATTGTAGTTTGCATTATATATGATGTAACTATTTCATTTCACAGTTACCTCAAACGCAGTACAATCTTTCACCTGTCATTTCTATATTTTACTTTTAAGTTTGAACTTACAGTGATCTGAATTATCTAATGTATGTATTTATGTAGTTCGAGAAATTAATCATACAACTAACTTATTCTATATTATCTCAAGACTTTCATTTTTGATGATATTTACATTTATTTCATTTGGATATTCTATTTCAAGACTTTTTGCAAAAGGAAGGAGAGACAAAGGTAAGCAAAGGTAATATTGCTCACCAATATTACTACCTTACACTATTTGCAGAGAAAGATTTGACTCACTCATATCGTAAAGCATATAACAAGATGTTTGTTATTGTGGAAGTCATTTATTTTTTAATAACATTAACCATGTGGCTAGCTGCTGGTGTTGTAACTGGACTAAGTTCTGGTAAGTAATCAAATCATGTCATAATATCTGTAGTGAACAAAGAAAGAAAAATAAAGAAAAATAAAAAAAGAAATACTATTTTACTTTTTTAATAATTAAGAATTCTTAAAAGTGTTGAACTATTCATTATTATAAAAATTTTCCTGATAGTACAAAGCTATATAATATTTTGTAAGATAATAATGTTAAAGTAGTGTCAGGAATTGGTAAATCTTTGTCACAGAATATTGTGGTCAGTCTTACATAATGAAAACAGATGCTTTATTGAAGGCTGCATCAGTAGTAACCGATGTCAGTGTTGTAATGATCATTGGAGGACTCATCATCCTGCATTGCTTCAATACAGGTAACTTTGACTGAGCAATAGTACATTTATACAATTATTATGTATGTGTATTCTTTCATGCTAGTTAGTAATAACTTTATATACATTTAATTTTATTGTATTCAGTTCAAAGTGATAATAAGAGGCCAACTATAAGGACTGAAATGACAACTATGAAGACCAATGAAGCATATGCAATTCATCACAATAAGGAAAATATGTCATTACATCAGGCGGATTGCATTTATTATGACATAAAGTAGTGTTTAAAGATGGACTGTTGACTGATATCAAATATTATTAATACTTGTTGGACTTAATTTTAGCAAGCTGTCATAGAAAATCGTATTATGTGACATAACTATTACAATAGATATATTTGTTACTCCACTACTTTGATTAAACAGTTGATGAAGTGGAAAAGCACCAAGAATTGTGTCAAACAAAAAATGTGTATTCTGAGTACAGTTTACTATGCTTCAATTATCATTGTTTAGTCAAACAGACCCTAAGGGATAGGGAAGGGACTGCATGGCTTTATCTAGTAAAGAGAGCAGAATATACAAGCAGTATTATTTTGCGACTACTGAAAATAATTTCATGTTGGTTTCAATGTTGTTTTTCTCTGGCTCCACAATAAAACACTGCCTCAGTTTAAAATCTGTCAATATTGATGTTGATTTCACTGTGCCCTCAGATTTGGTGACTTAAAGATTATACCTTGTTACGTAACTTTCACTTCTGTCAGTACTGTTGAATTTTTTTTTCATATATGGATATGAGAGGTTAGTATTTTCCTCAACTCTGCTTTCATCTCATGCTGCCAATCACAATATGGCAGTTGAGAGCCAGTATTGACCAGCCAATGTCTGAAATATTTGTTACTTCACAATATGTATCAAGCAATTTGTTTTGCTTAACAAAAGCCAAACAATTATTATATTATTGTATTTTGCTCTTACATTGGCAAATCCACCATTATAATTTTCGTGGCAGACCAATGGTCTAGCAAATATAGCTAAAAGAGGGGAGTGGGAAAGAGGTAAAATTTTCCACTATTTTGATAGCTAACACTCTTCCCACAGAATTTGAGACTTTTTATGCAGTGCCAGTGAAATAAAGTGTACACAAGGTTACATCTGATAACTAAAACTCTTCCAACACTATGAGATATTATATTTATGCAGCTGTGCCAGTAGATAGAAAATGTACTCAAATCAACATAAATAGTCTTCTAAACACTATAGGCTATGCAGCAACAGAGTGAATAATAATTGTCTGTTTAGTAACTTCTATTAAACAAGAATGATGTTGTTTCCTACTCTGTACATTGATCATAACCTGAGTAAACAATATATTAGTTGTTAGTGGTTGGCATCCTTCTTTACAAACATACTGAAAATGCTTTTTATTATGAGAAAACAACAGGCAAAGTTTGATCCACTTGCTACCTGAAGAAATGTATTGTGAAAATAGAGTATAACCTCTTATCTGAGAACATAGGACTAGGTGTTTTTAGTTCACATGCCAGAGGTTGTCTGCTTTAGGAAGTTTCTGGTATGTGTGTTAAGATGCTTCTTAAAATGTTTCTCCATAAAGATCGTCTTTGGCTAAGACTAAGTGCTAACAAATAGATTTGAAAAGTATATGCCACCTTGGCAATGTCAAATAAGATATATACTGAGTCACATCAATCATTAACTGACCATGGCTAGCTAGTTCATTGATTTTATTGTTAGCATGTCTTCCACAAGCAATATCATAACTCTCTTGCTGTCCTTTCAGATACATTTCTCTTAGAATTAGTGTGTTTACAAATACGTTTGTGTGGAGCACCACTTCTGATTTTTCAAAATGAGCAAAATTATAGTTTCCTGTCTCAATACTAATACATTGTTTTTGGGGAATTTCTTAACCCACTCCTCAGGCTTAATAGAAGCAATTGTCATTTTTGTTGAGGGCTCTGGTCATCACTCTTGTTACCAAGCATCATTAGCATATTTTAGGTGGCATAAATGTTGTAATTCAGAGCTGGAACGGCTTAACACAAAAACAACAACAACAACAACAACAACTAGATCACTAGGAGTGCAAACCCTCACTGTTAGTTAAAAATGCAATAATTTGCAAAGGAAATCACAATTATTGAATAACCAAGTTCTTAAATTTTTAGTAATAGTTTTGTTCTATATATATGAATGTAAATTTTAACTTATAGAAGTCGAAACGTCTGGTTAAGTTTTAATTAACAATAAATGGCTGTTAGAACGAGATAATTTGCTATGTTATAATTTGACTGAAACATAATAATATTTGTAAAACTCTAGTGGGTGCCCAACCGAGCCAAACTGTCTTAAAATCTGACGGTGCTGCAATTTTGAAAAATGTGGAAGCATTCAACTCCATTTCAATTCCTCCCAGTAGGCCTAAAAGTTACCAGGTGTTCCTGTTTGAATCAAATAGTAAGCAAGGTAATACTGTATGTTGTAGCTGGGAGAAAAAGGTAGAAGTAGTGTGTCTTAATTTTTAATATAACCAGAATATTACCACTTTTAATTGTAGCACTGAGTAGAAGAATTCAATCCAGTATGCACGTAATGTATTTTGTAGATGCTTAGTTTGTAATCTACACATTCAATTCATATATCAGGGGAGTAGGAACAGGGGGGTCAGGGAGGCAACCCACCCCCCAATATTTTTTGTGGGGGGGCCCCAATAATTCTGGCAGTAATTTGTAACTAGCAAAATAAATTTATTATAACTGCACTGATTTCTTTTACACACTAATAATTCTAGACAGTGTCTTAGCTGTGGTCTAATTTAAAATAGGATGGGAAGAGAAATGTATTTTATTTTATCACTTTTAAAAAATCACTGATGAAGGCTACATGGAGCCGAAACATTTGAACTATTATTACAGATACTACAGAAATTAAAAATAAATATAGTTTAGTATGAAGCTGTATATTTTTATGTAGTAATAATGAATCTTTATGTAATACTTAATTAAGTTATTTTACCATCACTTCATCCTTGGTCGTAACTTGTGATACCTAAATTTTTAATCAGTGAATGAGTATTGATCAAAACTGAATCCTGTCATTATTGGTAGTGTATGCCTGTGTGTGCAACTAGTTTCCTGTGTAGGAATGTTTCTTCTATAATATATAGAGCTGACGTTTCTTCCCTGTCGCTAACCTCTAAAATTAATGTTGTTGTAGTTTTTTACCGCACTGTCTTGACCGTTCTATTTCTGCATTATACTACAGTATGTGTTCATGCATGCCTCTATACCTCTTGTTGTGTTACAACTGACTCCAATCTAGAGATCCAGAACCGCCGTGTTAGTGAATATTTTTAAGAGACTATACCTCTCAGCTAGAGTTTGATAAACTGTTTCTAACAATTTCTTGGTGGGATCAGCTTGCAGAGCATAAGTTGAATTTCATGATTGCATTTTTCTCTTCTTTGTAGTGGGATGTGAGTGGGTGAAGCTGCTTTCGATGTCTCTGACTTACACTAGCTGTGAATGATAACTCAAGAAGTGTCAACATTTGATCATAGAGTTACCTGACATTGCTGAAGTGATGGCAAGGTGAGTGTTCTCTAGAGTGTGTTTGTGATAAGGAAGTATTGATTCCAATAGGTCTACATTGCTAGAAGGTATCTATCACCAACACTCGGAGCAATTAGTGGCTCTGGCAAGCTTGTTGTGGTCACCTAGGACAAAAGTATGTGTTTGTGTCAATAAATATACATGTAAATAATATGTACATCAAGTAATGTAATCAGATGTCACTGTATATGAGATCAGTACTATCGCAAGATGTTGATAATCGTAGTGATCTGAATGCTAGTCCGTACTCTGGCAAGTTTCTGAAGGCTGATCTTATGCAATATAACCTGTGATTTCCACCTAAGTGAATTTGTGCCTCCCAAAAATTGCCGATTTAATTCCTGGGGAACACTATTGCAGTAACAAGGAGTGACTAATGCAGTAACATTAACACATGATCCTGTGGCTGTTCTGTTGGAAGATGTCTATTATTTCAGCTAACTTTATTTTGTGTAATCTATGACCTTCAGTGGCATTGGCATTGGCATCAGCTGTGTCTAGTTCAGTTCTAGTTAGGAGGTTATACCTCCATGTATTCTACATAAAAATGTAGGATAACAAGTTCTGTTCTGTTAGTCAGTTTTGTCATTTAGTTGTTATGAGTTTCATATCACTAAATTACCAGCTGTAGCTGTACCAAGTAGAACGCTTGGTTTCCCTCAGTTGGAACATCGCTAAAAATATTCTAGTCTGCGGAACGTTTTAGTTCTTATAGAACCTTTCAGAGGAGCCCTGCAATGGCAGTCAAGTGTGGGCACATCTGAACAGTTTTTCAAATGTTATCCATCTGTGTCTCTGGCTTGTAGTTTATAAGCACATTATTTATTCCTGACATGCTTTAGGATCTATTTTGATCACGTCATATTTAATCTCGCTTTACTGGACCCTTTACCTACTGCTATGCGGCGGGTAGGCTGACATTAAGTAGTTTGTTCAGTTCCCCTCACTAATTGGGAAGACCACAAACAATAGATGACATAATAAGGTGATATATCGTGTGACGTAAGACTGCTCTAACTTTTGTGTGTGTTGTATTTCTATATGGCTGACTGAGTTGAACAATTCATGTGCCATGAAATATCTTAGTGGTTATTCAGTCATTCTCGGCTGCAATAATTATTGGCTGTTAGAACGAGAAAATTTTAAGCCCACCATCACATCACCCAAGCCCAGGTAAAGGTCGGCAGAGGACCTGCAAATGCTGCGACCATTCGGCTAAGCGATCACGTGTGGGGTGTCACATGTGGAGCAATGGCACCCGGGAACAAGTACATTAGTCCTGTTAGCCACTGTTTTCAGTGCTTGTAGCCTAAGCCTAGTAGCTACCTGTTACTTCCTTGCCAGAATGGCTGGTTCACCCGGTACTATTAGCTCTCTAAGGATGGCTGCTCATCAGTGGTGGTATTATTTAAATAGTAAGGGGCTGGAGATAATATACACTACTGTACTCTATGTAATTAGCTTTGCTACAGCTTCCAAATTAGGAGAAAGGCATCTCAAGGCCCCGTGCAGCCTACTGGTAAAATAAATTAGAAAACTTTAGATGCCGCGTTTAGCCGGGTTTTCACAAATCCGGTCACATTACACTACTGTACTCTATGTAATTAGCTTTCTGTAGGTCAGGTTGGATTAATAGGATCTAAATCATCAATCAGTGGTGAATGGCCTTCATTGATGCAATCAGCTGAAAATAGGAGTTCTATGGCTTGATAATACATGGGCATGCTGCTGGTCCATTTGCCTTGCTTAACTAGTACAGTTATGTTAAGAGTTGGACTCTAGTTCTAATGCTGTTACTCTACCCAACAGTTGCAATCTCTAAATCACGAAATCATGCTGCCAACCCTCGTTATGATCAGGCGTAGGCCTTCGTTACAGGTGTGGGGTGCATTGCCGGCTCCCACTCTTCTTATTCGAACCTTCATGCAAAAATTTATGATCATCATTGTCCATTGCATGTTAGTAACTATGTGCAGTATTTAGTAATGGCCGTATTGCCAAGATTGGCTCTGTCAAAGTGATCAGTATTCTCGAAAGCTTGGAAACTCCTGAATCAGTCAGGTTGCATGCTGTAATTGATATTTATGCTGACATGAGAGTGTTACATGAGAAGGGAGGCGGAGCAAATAGGGGTTACATAATGAGAGAGATTAGAGAATGAACTGTAGTGCTGGATGTGTCTTGGGACTCATAAGCCACACTACACTATTGCCAGTGTGGCATTATAGAGAGCATGGGTAGGCGGTTCTAGTACATATAGTTAGATTTCCACCAAATAAAGGTGTGATGGTCTGTCCGGGGCCCCTTTGAAAGTGTCTATGCAGGGCACGCTGCCCTTCACTCTATT
>WLWI01005220.1_pt1 | contig 10868 bp, 3 predicted proteins | sample 6701501 | NCBI WGS metagenome assembly WLWI01 (sample SAMN12718690, study PRJNA515312) | sponge metagenome | isolation source: marine sponge | host: Mycale hentscheli | place: New Zealand: South Island, Marlborough, Capsize Point | collected 2014-11-01
TTTACGGTTGATGAAGGCGGCGGTGAAATTGAAGATGTACAGGTTGTATCGATTGCCGTTGCGAGTTCGAATCAGGAATTAGTTCGGGATGATGCAATTATCCTCTCTTTTTCCGATGATAATTCGGATGCGGACAAAGGACGCCTTGCTATCACCCCGGCTGCCGGCGCCTCAGGCAGCTCGCAGATAACCCTGACTGTATCAGATGGAGTTGACGTCGTTTACGCCTCGTTTACGCTTTCTGTTGGCTCAGTCAATGATCCTCCGACAGTATCGGCAATATCCGATCAGGAACTTGATGAGGACAGTTGGATTAATTCGATTGCATTTACGGTTGATGAAGGCGGCGGTGCCGATGAAGACGTTCAGATTCTTAAGATATCGGCTTCCAGCTCTAATCCTGATTTAGTTTCGGGTGATGGCGTCACGATCAATTTCCATGATGATGAATCGGACGCGGAGAGCGGCACGCTTTTGATACGACCGCTAAAGAATGAATCGGGAGAAGCGACCATAACAGTAACGGTGGATGATGGAATCGCAAGCGTAACAGAATCGTTTACGTTGAAAGTCCTGCCGGTGAACGATCCGCCAATTGCATCAATCGGCGATTTCAAGACCATGGAAGATATACCCCTTTCGGGTCAATTGGCGGCTTCTGATATTGAAGGTGATGCCTTAACGTACATCATCAATGAAAATCCTGAACACGGTGAGTTAAAATTGACGGATCGCCAGTTAGGTCGTTTTGAATATACTCCAGCTGCTAATTGGTCCGGGACCGATGAATTCAGCTACGTCGTTAATGATGGAACTGTTGATTCTGAGGTTGCATCAGTTTCGATTGATATCGACCCGGTGAACGACTTGCCTGAGATTTCAGATATAGGCAGTCAAAGTATATTGGAAGGTGAATTGAAAAGGGTTGAATTTACCGTTGATGAAGGCGGCGGTGAAATTGAAGATGTTCAGGTTCTGTCGATTACCGTCACCAGTTCAAATCAGGAATCAATCCCGGATGACGCGATTATCCTTTCTTTTCCCGATGATGATTCCGATGCCGACGGAGGACATCTTGCAATCTCCCTGGTTGTCGGTGGGTCGGGCAGTTCCCGGATAACCCTGACGTTATCGGATGGAGTTGACGCCGTTGACGTCTCGTTTACGCTTTCTGTCGGCTCAGTGAATGATCCGCCGACAGTATCGGCGATATCCGATCAGGAACTTGATGAAGACAGTTGGATTGATTCGATTGCATTTACGGTTGATGAAGGCGGCGGTGCCGATGAAGACGTCCAGATTCTTAAGATATCGGCTTCCAGTTCTAATCCTGATTTAGTCTCCAGTGATGATATCACGATCAACTTTCATGATGATGAATCAGACGCGGAGGGCGGCATTCTTTCGATACGGCCAATAAAAAATGCGTCGGGAGAAGCGACCATAACGGTGACGGTAGATGATGGAATTGAAAGCGTAACAGAATGGTTTAATTTGGAGGTACGGCCGGTAGACGATCCTCCAATCGCATTATCCGGCAATTTTAAGACCATGGAAGATGTAGGCGTTACAGGTCGATTGGAGGCTTCTGACATTGAAGGTGATGCCTTAACGTATATCATCAATGAAAGTCCCAAACACGGTAAGTTGGAATTGACGGATCATCAATTAGGCCGTTTTGAGTATACTCCGGCCACTGATTGGTCAGGAACTGATACGTTCAGCTACATCGCCAATGACGGCACGACTTATTCCAATGTTGCAGATGTCTCGATTGAGATATTAACTGTCGATGATCCACCTTTTTTGCTGTGTAATGAGATTGCGATCATTGACGAAGATAGTTTACTCGATAATTTTGAATTTGAGATTGATGAAGGTGGGGGAAGTGACGAAGATCGTCAAATTCTCAAGATAACCACGGACAGCTCAAATACCGCGCTTGTCCCAAAAAGTCATATCCAGCTAGACTTTCTGGACAATGAAACTGATGCTGATTCAGGACGCTTAAAAATTATCCCTGCACCAGATAAATTTGGTAAATCAACCATTACATTAGCGGTAACAGATGGCGCAACGCGAATAGAAAAACGCATTGAATTAACTGTAGAGCCGATCAACGATTTACCTGAGGCGTCTAAAGGAAGTTTTTCTGTAAATGAAGATGAGACATTGTTTGCAAAATTAAGTGGTTCTGATGCCGATGGAGATGATTTTGGATATAGAATCGTTAAAAACCCAAATGCTGGCGGCGTGAAATTAACCGATGTCATGTCTGGAGATTTTGAATTTATTCCTGAGCCCAATTGGGCTGGAAAAGCTCAATTTAGTTATACTATTAGTGATGGATATGGAGATTCAAAAGTTGTGCCTGTGATTATCGACGTTAAGCCGGTTAATGATTTACCTGAAATCTCCGCAATACGTGACCAAAACACTGCTGAAGGGACGAAAAAGAGGGTCGGAATTATCGTTGACGAAGGCGGCGGTGAACTCGAAGATACTCAGATAATTTCCATTAGTGCGGATAGTTCGAATAAAACGCTATTACCGAATGATTTTATAAAGGTATATTTTAACGATGGCGTTGCCGATGCGGAGTCCGGCTATCTTGAACTTGTTCCGGTGGCAGGCGAATCAGGCAGCGCCACGATAACGTTAACGGTATCTGACGGGATTGATTCAATCGATCAATCTTTTAATTTATCGGTGAAATCTGTTAATGATTTGCCAACCGTGTCACTCCTGGAAAACCAAGAAATAAACGAGGGTGAGGCATTGGGCCCGATTAAATTTTTTGTCGATGAAGGAGGGGGGAAAGACGAGGATGCTCAGGCGCTCAAGATAGTGGTGGAGAGTTCCAATTCTGAATTGGTATCGACAGCAGACATAGAAATGGATTTTCACGATGACGAAACTGACGCAGATAGCGGCGCTTTAAATATTACTCCAGTCAAAAATCATTCGGGCGAAACAACGATTACTCTTACCATTGATGATGGTATGAAAAGTATTCAGGAATCATTTACACTAACGGTGAAACCGGTAAATGATTCACCCGTTGTTTCAGATGGCAAATTTGAGGCTCTTGAGGATCACGTTATTTCAGGGATTTTAACTGCTAATGATCCAGATGGTGATGAATTAACGTTTGCTATTGTGGATAATCCCAGTCATGGGACGCTAAGACTCATTGATAAAAAGGCTGGAAGCTTTGAATATGTCCCATCTTTACATTGGACTGGAACGACTCAGTTTAGGTTCGCTGTCTCCGACGGGCAGGTGGATTCAGAAGTTGGCGACGTGATCATCAAGATAAGCGGGATTAATGATGCTCCAACGATATCGGCTATTGCCGCACAAACAATAAATGAGGATCACACTATTAAAGACCTTGAGTTTGATAATGAAGGTGAATTATCAGGCGTGATTAAATTTCGTGTCGATGAAGGGGGAGGCATAGACGAGGATACCCAGGCGCTCACCATATTGGCGCAGAGTTCCAATTCTGAATTGGTCTCTGCAACAGGTATTGAAATTGATTTTCAAGATGGTGAAACTGACGCAGATAGCGGCGCTTTAAATATTACTCCAACTAGGAATCGTTCGGACGAAACAACGATTACTCTTACTATTGATGATGGTATGGAAAGTATTCAGGAATCATTTAAATTAAGGGTAAAACCAGTGAATGATTCACCCAGTGTTTCAGATGGTAAATTTGAGGCTCTTGAGGATCATGTTATTTCGGGGATTTTAACTGCCAATGATCTGGATGGTGATGAATTAACGTTTGCTATTGTCGATAATCCCAGTCATGGAACACTAAGACTCATTGATAAAAAGACTGGCAGCTTTGAATATGTCCCGTCTTTGCATTGGATTGGAACGACTCAGTTTTCGTTCATTGTTTCTGATGGGCAGGTGGATTCAGAGATTGGCAACGTGATCATCACGATAAGCGGGATTAATGATGCTCCAACGATATCGGCTATAGCCGCACAAGAAATAAATGAGGATGATTCCATTAAAAACCTTGAATTTAATGTGGATGAGGGTGGGGGAGACGATGAGAATGTTCAAATTGTTTCCGTCAGTGCAAAGTGCAGTAATCCTGCACTGATCAATGAATCGGATATTGTCATTGATTTTTTTGACAATGAAGGTGATGCCGGTAGGGGGACTTTATCCATCACGCCGACGCCTGATATGTTCGGTACAGCTGCAATAACGTTAATTGTTGACGATGGAAATCAGTCTGCGGAGATGCAAATTCCTATAGAAATTCACGCTGTGAATGATATCCCTGAGCTGACAAAAATAGATAATCAAAATACATTTGAAGGAGTGGCGGTTCGCAATATTGAATTATTCGTCGATGAGGGTGGTGGTAGCGCCGAAGATTCTCAAACAGTTGATTTGAAGATAGAGAGTTCGAATAAATACCTTATTCCAAATGAGTCAATTAAATTGCAATTCGATGATGACAGTAACGATGTTGGTAAAGGATTTATCACAATTCAACCTGTCCCGAACAAGTCTGGGGTCTCAACGATAAAGATTATCGCTGATGATGGATTTGATTCGGTCGAGCATTCATTCGTCGTCTCGGTTGGTTTTGTTAATGATCCACCCATAATTTCGGCTATTGAAGATATTGAAATTGATGAAAACAGCGGTCCCGTAACGGTTCATTTTTCAGCCGATGAGGGAGGAGGTGAGGAAGAAGACGGTCAGCAACTAACGCTTAACGTCGTATCCAGTAATCCAAATTTGCTGCCGACGAAAAATATTGTCATAGATTTTTCTGATAATATTGGCAATGCCAAACCGGGCACGCTGTCAATCACACCGGTTTCGAATCAATCAGGAAACGCGCGAATTGGTCTTACTGTTTTCGATGGGATTGATTCGACAAAATTGGACTTTTTAATCAAGGTTAATTCCGTTAATGGTGCACCAAAGGTATTTGATGATCATGTTGTAACCATTGAAGATCAACGTATTAAACATAATTTTAAAGGGATTGATCCTGATAATGATCCGTTGATATTTAGTTTGGTAGAATTACCTGGAAAAGGGACGGTTAAGATTTTGGACGATTCTGCCGGGGTGTTTGAATATACACCCGATCCGAATGTTAATGGAGACGATGAGTTCACTTATATTGCCTCTGACAAAAGTTCAAAGTCAAATATTGGTAAAATAAAAATTAAGATTAATGCCGTGGCGGATGAAATCTCGATTTCATCTATGCAGGATGTGGTCGCTGATGAAGATTTACCCATCCAAACAATTCCCTTTTCTGTTCGGACCGAAGGGGGAGATGATGAAGTTGCCGATCATATTATCGTCGCTGCAACCAGTTCGAATACCCGGATCATTGGGAATGACGACATCAAAATCAACGTGTCAGAAAGCACAGATGAGAATATTAGAACTGGAACGATAGATATTTATCCTGTTAAAAATCGGTTCGGAAAATCTACGATAGTAATGACGGCTGCGCTGGGAGGCAATATTGCGAGTGAATCATTTGACGTCACCGTGTTGCCAGTTAACGATCCACCTGTTATGCCCAATATCATTGATCAGACTGTCCTTGAAGGAAATACTGTCGATTCTATAGAGTTTCGTGTCGATGAAGGAGGAGGGGACGATGAAGATAAGCAGATCATCGTGATTTCCGCAAAAAGTTCTAATTCAAATCTGCTGCCCGATAAAAATATCGACATTGTGTTTAGAGATACTAAAGAAGACGCTGAGGGCGGTCAAATTAATCTGAATATAATCCCAGATATAGCAGGAACTGCAACGATCTTCTTGCAGATTAATGATGGAACAAACGAGATTGAAACGTCCTTTAACGTTAATGTTAAAGCGGTTAATGATCTGCCGTTGGTCTCAGAAATTAAGGATCAGCAAATTAGCGAAGATACACGATTAAAGGCAATTAATTTTTCGGCGGATGAGGGAGGCGGCGTCGATGAAGATTCTCAGATTGTAGAAATCACAGCAACCAGTTCGAATCAGGAAATTTTGCCTAATGAGAATATGACAATTGATTTTCAGGATGATGAAAAAAATTCAGGGAAAGGATTTTTATCCGTAAAGCCAGTGCCGAATTCTCATGGAACTTCAATGATTGAACTGGTCGCGGATGATGGCGCCGGCGGTATCTATACTGAACGTTTTAAGCTTGTCATTGTACCGGTTAATGACCCTCCTTTGATCGAAGATGATCAAATAAACGGCAGCGAAGATGCAAATATCCCCCATAAATTTAAGGCGTCTGATATCGACAGCGAATCACTTACTTATCTGATTGTCAGTCAGCCCCAATTTGGAAATGTTTCCGTGACCAATCCCAGTGAAAATAATTTTCTTTATGTACCAAATCCACATTGGAATGGAACTGATAAATTTGAGTTTAAGGTAAATGATGGGATCGATGACTCACGTATTGGTGCAATAGTGATCCGCGTCACAGGAACAAATGATAAACCAACCTTATCCCAGGTATCTGATCAAAAAATAAACGAAGACGAGGTCTTGACAGGACTTAAAATCGAAGTTGATGAAGGCGGTGGTGTGGATGAAAATACCCAGATCTTACATATTAAAGCAACGAGTTCAGACCAGGAAATTGTTTCTGACGACGACATAAACATAATATTTAGAGATGCAGAAGACGATGCGTCTCCAGCTATATTAAATATCACGCCGAGCGCCAATAAGTATGGAGAATTAACCATTAACTTGCGAGTTAATGATGGCATTGAAACGGTCAATTCAAGTTTTTCGTTGCTGGTTGCCTCTGAGAATGACGCGCCGACAGCATTTGACAGTGAAATCGTTACTGTTGAAGATCGGGAAGTTTATGCAGTGTTAAATGTCAACGATATTGAACAGGATGCACTCAGCTTTTCAATCGTTAAATCTCCTCAACTAGGGAGCGTTGACTTTGACAGAAATATGCCAAATAAAATTTGGTATACGCCGTTTGCAGACAAGAACGGAAAGGACAGTTTTTCATTTAAGGCATCCGATGCAAAATCTGATTCAAATATTGCCACTGTTTTTATTGAGATCAGTCCGGTTGATGATAAACCGATGATTTCAATGATTCGTGATCAAGTCATAGATGAAGATCGTAAACTTGAGAATGTTCCATTCACAATTGACATAAAAGACAATAGGTTGAATTCCAATATGGGGCTTTCGATTTCGGCAAGGAGTTCCGATAAGGCGTTAATTTCCGACGAAAATATAATCGTAAAGATGGATCGTGACGTCCATGGTCGGCAGAAAGGCGTCATTAACATATACCCAGAAGAAAACATGGTCGGATCATCGGTCATTTCTCTGCGTACAAAAGGTGGAAGCAGCACAATAAGCCAGAAATTTTCCGTTAATGTAAACCCAGTCAATGATCCACCGACGATATCGAAAATTGAAAATCAAAGAACCATAAAAAATCGAGCTGTTAATCCCATTCATTTTTTTGTTGATGAAGGCGGTGGCCCGGATGAAGATAGCCAAATATTGGATATTTCAGTATCAAGTTCAGATATTTCACTCATTTCTGACGATGGGATTCGACTGGATTTTGAGGATAATGATCAGGATGCAGATAGTGCGGTTTTATATTTAATGCCGCAGAAGGATGTCATTGGTGAAGTCAGTATAGTGGTTGCCGTTCGTGATGGCCAGGATCTTGTAAACGAATCCTTTGATCTTAAGATATCTAATTTTCAGCACAAACCCAAGGCTGAAAACCTTAATTTCGATAGTGATGAGGATAGTGAATTATCCGGTTTCTTGATTGCTGCGGACAAAGATCAGGATTCATTGATGTTTCACATTGTTTCTGATGTTTCACATGGTCGACTTCAGTTGACGAACGCCGAGTCAGGTTCATTCTTTTACAAATCCGATGCGGATTGGGCTGGAGAAGATTCCTTTTCATTTAAGGTTAGCGACGGCACAGATTTTTCAGATATTGCCTACTGTACAATTAGTGTTAATCCAATTAACGACGCCCCATTTATTTTGCCTGTAAATGATGTCTTTTGTGAGGATTTTCTGGAAAATAAAATCATTCAATTTTCGGCTGATGAAGGCGGCGGCGGCGATGAAAATGAACAGTCTGCCGTTGTTACGGCGACAAGTTCACATGAAGATATTTTACCTGAAGACTATATCATGATCGCCTTTGATGATGATGAAAATGATGGTGTTGGTGGCACCATTACTCTGAATCCACTAATATGCAACGAAACAAATGTGCGAATTTTATTGACGATATTTGATGGTCAAGCGTTCGGTAAAACCAGCTTTAACATCATAAATAAGCCCAAAATGGAGCAACCTCCGATTCCTAATAAGCGTGAAGTCCGGTCTGTCAACAAACCACCGATTGCATTCGATGCAACTATTGAGACATTTAAAAATATGGCAGCATCCAGTATTCTTGAGGGCAGGGATCCAGAAGGGAGCGCCTTAACATTTTCAATCGTTGATCTCCCGTCAAAAGGAAATGTAAAATTTGACGTCGGAGAAGGCACCTTCAAATATTTGCCAAACCGTGATGCCGTGGGTAAAGACAAATTTGTCTTTAGACTATATGATGGTGAGAGTTACTCCAAAAAGGCGACCATAACAGTTATCATAAATGATGATTAAGTAATGTGTCCTGATCTAGGGAACATTAATTTGTTTTTCACAAATCTTGTTGTGAGAAAGCCTATATTGCCGAAGGGCTTATGCCGAGCTTATCGCGTTACTGTCGGAAATAAATAATTCCAAAATTTCTATCTTTAATCTATGTCCTTTAAACTCCTTGAAACAATGCGGTTCCAGCCTGAACATGGATACGTTTTGTTAGATCAACATTTACACAGAATGAAGGAATCTGCCTTGTTTTTTGGATTCCACTTTAACATATCAGAGATTCAGAAAATTTTGTTTGGCGATGCTGAAGAGTGGACGGAAGAAAAACGGGTTCGATTACTGCTGGATCAATCGGGGACGATCACACTTGACCATGCATCATTATCCTTGAAATCAGAATCCGTTATTAAGATTGCAATTTCCGATGAGCCTGTTCAGAAAAATAATATCTTCTTATTTCATAAAACAACGAATCGCGATGTATATGATCAGGCGATGATGTCTTGCAAAGCTGCTGACGACGTCATTTTGTACAATCAGTATGGGGAAATTACTGAGAGTTGCATCGCAAACATCGCGATAGAAATAGAGGGGATATGGGTTACGCCGCCGATATCCTGTGGATTGCTTGCTGGTACAAAAAGGGCAGATTTACTCAATAAAAAACAATTGGTTGAGCGTATTTTGTACAAAGAAGATTTGATTAATGCCGTGAAAATAAAGTTGTTTAACTCCGTAAGGGGAGAATACCCGGCAGAGCGGATTTAGGAACTGGAAATAAATAAGTCATCGAAATAATCATCTCATCTTCACATCATATTGTGTTGAAACTCAATCACAAAATCCTCAATGCAGCTACGGCTGCGTCTGCGGGTTTGTTCAATCGCTTCAAGCAAATCTGAGGGCTATTTCGAGGACTTATTTATTTCCAGTTCCTAAATGGATCTTTTATATTAACTCACATTTTCGCATCCCATTTTAGACGACATTTGGCTCCACTTCGGTCAAAATATCCTCGAAATAGCTCTAATATAAGACAAAACTTGGTGTCGGGTTTCAGGTGTCAGGAACATTTGAGCCTGGTTTTTCGAGCGAAGTGAGTTTAGCGGAGGCCGGAGCGGTTTTAATTTCAGAAGTCTATACAAATCTATTTTTAACCTGATAGCGGCATTTATTATCTGCGGTTAAATATTGGGGTCACCAAATAATTTGAAGCTCATAGTTTTGAAACTCTGAATCTTTGCCAATTATTGGTAAATTTTCCGAAATTGCTTGAGAAATAATCAATCTGTCGAAGAGGTCTCTGTGATGAAATGGTAATTTCATTAATGTTGACAGATGATCCAATTCTATTGGTAAGACATTGATTTCGTTTTCTTTCAGTTGTTCTTTTACCAGATCTTCTAATTCCTGGGATAATTCAAGCTTACCCATGCTCGCTTTGATTGTCACTTCCCATAGGCTTGCTACGCTCAACACTATTTCGTTGTCAAAGTCAGCAATGATGTCCATTGCTCTGGTACTTAACTTCTCATTCCCTTCGACAAATCAAAGAAAACTATGCGTGTCTAATAAAATCCGCATCACATATACTCACGAAAATCTTCGAGAGGTTCATCAAAATTATCGGCAACTTTAATTTTCCCCTTTGCACTTCCAAATTGACGGCGTCGTTTATTTCGGTTTGCTGCAACCATTTTTACAAGGGGTTGATTCTCACGAATAATAAGTACTTCTTCACCGTTGGCAGCCTGATCAATAAGCTTAGAAAAATTTTCCCGTATATTTTTATAATCAACAGGTTTCATAATATTCTATGCCGTTGCCTCTTTTTGGGTGAATAAGTCAAGTATTTTCTTTTCCGTAAGTATGAAATTAATTGTCTTCAATTTTTACTTCTTTTAACTCATTGCCAGTAGGCCAAGCAGTTTAACGATATTTCCAAAGCATTAGACAATTTTATTAGCACATCTAAACTGTGGTTTATATTTAACTGTTTTCCAACTCTTTTTTGTTTGTTGCTACTAACCTGAATAATTCATCAGTATTCTGCTGCGAACCCTAATCCCTGCTCAAATAAGCCGATTAGCTCACAACACATCTCAGTGAATGAAAATTCACTTTCGCCGTGAAAATTTCTCTAATCAATTTATTATGAGCGAGTTAAGCGCTCTCGCGACGAATCGCATGAATTA
>WLWI01005221.1_pt1 | contig 10867 bp, 5 predicted proteins | sample 6701501 | NCBI WGS metagenome assembly WLWI01 (sample SAMN12718690, study PRJNA515312) | sponge metagenome | isolation source: marine sponge | host: Mycale hentscheli | place: New Zealand: South Island, Marlborough, Capsize Point | collected 2014-11-01
ACTCGCTTTTTTCTGGAAAATGAAGTCCAAAATCAAAATTCTGGCATATTAAAGGAACTTACTTCGTGAAATACTGCTGTTTGATGCCGCTTTCAGAGCCTGGCTGGTTCCTACCTTCCAGAAGTGGTCTGTTGACCGACAGAGTGACAGAATGAATGAATGAATGAATGAATGAATGAATGAATGACACTAGGACTACTGTAACCCTCTGGGCGCATGCGCACTGAGGGTTAATAACATCTTACAGTAAGTTACTGTTAGCTATCTGACCTGTTGCCTTTGAGTTCTATATTGAGTTCTATAGAGTGACTCTGAGTAGTTGTTAGCTAGTGAATTAGATTCCACTTGTTGATGGCTCTTAGTAACCTGAGCCTTACACTCTCATGTGGCCCTCACTCTTTACTAGAGAGTCACAAAGCAGCTATTAGTGAGTTGTCTTGTTACACAGACAATTAGATCCAATTAGGCATGAATATAGAAAAGAATGACCAATCAAACTTGATATCATGTGATCATTATGTATATACATTAACAGCACGTGCAACCAAATAATAGCATGAATTGTTGATATAGTTTCTAACTAGTGATGTGCTTGAGCACAAATGGCGAGCGAGCCTAAAGACTGTATTATTTTTGTACGAATGATTTTGATTTCTAACACTGAAGCTACTTAAAATAAGGTCGAGTTTTTAAATTACGCATACACGGTAAAGGGATTTCAGTGCCATAGTAACAACTCGCAACTGTTTGAATTGAAGGAAAAAACAACAACAACAAACAACACACATTATTTAAACGTTTTCTTTGTGACATTTTTTAGCTAAGTAGTGGCTGTAAAGCACAATGCTTTGAAATAACTGGATATACACCTACACGAGTCTAACCTTCCGGTTAGTCTAGTGGACAATGCACCATAGAACTACAAAAACGCGAGGGTCAAAGTACAAAAATGCCTTACGTACGTCCAAAAATATATATAAACAAATATCCACGATTTTCAATTGAGTTACCCCTGATAGTGTCTCTACAGTTCACTGCTTGCTATCTCCTCAGTTTTCCAACAAATTGGCAATCACTGAACGAATTATTGCACACAAAATGACGGCACTACATACTTATACTCATAAACATACATGTTGCCAAGTACATGCATTCCTCTCCCATTTGTACTCCAGATAAAGCACACCTCCCTGTTCCTGACCAATTTCCAGCTGAGCCAGTTATCTGATGGTATTTCCCACACCACAACTGACACTATGGCAGAGTATAATTCTAGCAAGATGACTCAGAGGAATTGCAGTAACACTTCCAGAGGAAGAAAGAGGAGAAGGATTGTGCCGAGAGCCTCGTAAAGAAGAGAAAGTGAGTTCCCAACTAAAAATTCTGGCCAAGATCTTTTCTGATCTTTTAAGACCAAGTCAGATATAGTCAGATGATCTTGCAAAGAATTTTCTGATCAGATTAAGAATTCTTATTAGATATACTGAGATAATGTAAGATCATTTTTTCTCAGAAAAGACAAGATAAATTATACTGTGATTCTTACTAGATCTTGTCAGATATACTCAGAATAATCTTATCAGAGAAGGCAGAATTACCCCGTAATTCTTACAAGATCTTGTCAGATAAATTCAGAATAATCTTGTCAGAAATAATGTTTTGTCAGATAAATTAAGAATACTCTTATCAGAAAAATTACACAGTACAGTAGACCCTCAGTTATCCGAACCCCGTTTATCCGAACACCAATTTTGGAATTATAATGATATTCATTGGAATTTTGCTGTGCATTAAATAGATAAGAGATTAAGACTCCATTCAAAATGACTTATTTCGAATATCCGAACATTTCAAATATCCGAAGAACCCTCGGTCCTGAGGTGTTGGGATAATTGAGGGTCTACTGTAGTTATTGCAAGATCTTGTCAGATAAATTCAGAATAATCATGTCAGAAAAGGCAGGATAAATTACAGTTTCTAAGATCTTGTCAGTTTAATTAAGACTAATCTTGTCAGAAAAGGCAAGATAAATTACAGATAAATTACACAGTAATTTTTGCAAGATCTTGTCAGATAAATAAAGAATCAACTGATCAGAAAAGACTAGATAAATTACACAGCAAATCTTGCAAGATCTTATCAGATAAATTCAGAATAATCATGTCAGAAAAGATAAATTACAGAGTTTCTTGCAAGTTCTTGTCAGTTTAATTAAAACTAATCTTATCAGAAAAGGAAAGATAAATTACACAGTGTTTCTTTCAAGATCTTTTCAGATAAATTAAGAATAATCTTATCAGAAAATATAAAATAAATTACACAATGTTTTTTTACAAGATCTTGTCAGATAAATTAAAAATAATCTAATCAGAAATGCGGGATAAATAACTGCAAGCCAGATTGGGTCTTTGTGAGATATGTAACTACATACTAGTTTAGTTAAGTTAAAAATATAGATATATGTATAGATTTGTGACAAAATGATGACATATTGGGAAGTGATAGGGACAGATCCGGACTGATGTCTTTCAAAGTTATTGGGTTGCTTGATAACAAAATGTAGAGTTCGTGTCAGGTGGCTTAATTAATACTGCTTTTCCAGTAATGTACTCAATTGGAACAGTAGCAACTTTTATAACAGGCCGACATGCATGCCCTGCTTGATTAAGAAGAGTACAATCAAAAGGTTCAAACTCTCGTATAATAGCAAAAGGAACTGGTGCAATAACAAACTTTTGAATTTCGCCAATTTTTTTAGTATTATCATTGTATATGCAAACTGTGTTGTTCCGCTTGTGCTGTTCGTTGGTGAGAAAACTCATGTATCAGTTATTTCTTACCTTTTTTTATATTTTCTTAATTAATTTATATACTTTTTATTAGGATAAGTATTTATTTCTTTTATTTTTATTATTTATTAATTTTATCTGTTACAGTATTTATTTATTTACGAACTTATTTTATTTATATGTATATATATATTTATTTCAGACATGTTCTGGAGGAGTTGCTGGCCAAAGAAGAAGTTTATGTCAATGACCTGCGATAGGTAGTAGAAGTGAGTCCATGTGGGCGTGGCTATTGGGTGAATTTTTTGTGATGATAATACTATAATTTATATGATGATGATGATGATGATGATTATGATGACGATGATGATGATGATGATTAAAGGATAATGAGTAGAGTACATTAGTGCATAATTATTGATCAGAAGTATTGAGCAAAGTTTTCTATTATAACAGCTTTGTAGGCTACCCCTGAGTTTCTTCTGATGCTACGGCAGTAATCAAGTCATTAGACGTAAACTGAATGACAAACTTGTAGAAAAACTGGTTTTAGTTGGGATTTTTTTTTCAAATGACAAAAAGCCGCTGTTCTGAATACTGTAGAATTGGAAACCCTTTACCAGAATGATTTCAATAACTCGGCCACATTGATAGTATAGAATTTGTTGTCCAGAGGTACTAGTACTAGACGCTACAGAAGCTACCATTACTAGGAAAGATTGAGGCGAGGAAGTATTTTGTAGTGCTAGTTGTCTAATCTTAATGGCTATGATCTTATAGAACTGAAACTACGTAGTGCAGGATTCATAAGCAGTAGTTAGAGCAGTAACTCAAATAAGTGTAGTCATTTTTATTGCAGTATAGTGTAGTGTGTTTGTGTAGAGATCTCATGCAATAGTAAATGTCGACTATTAATGAGTGAATGTATGTACATGGTGTGGGTACATTTGTTAATTTATACATGTATATATGGGGAGATGGCTTGTAGTTCATTAGCTATGTATTGATTGATTACATGTAATTATAAAGGTGGTGTAAGAAGGCTTGGGTAAGGGCAGATAGTATTTTATTATGTATTTTATTATGTATTTTATTATGTATTTTATTATGTATTTTATTATGTATTTTATTATGTATTTTATTCCTTTCCTTTTCGTAGAGGTTTCACCCGAGGTTCGTCTATGACTTCCTGCCCCACTACCTTTAAGAGCAAGGAATATATTTGGCAACGTTCACTAAATACAAAGATTCCATAAAGAGTGCGTCTCAATGGGAGGAGCATAGATGGTTCAGTGTGTGTGGCATGAATGGTCCAGTGGGTAGGGCATAGATGATCCAGTGGGTGGGGCATAGATGATCCAGTGGGTGGGGCATAGATGATCCAGTGGGTGGGGCATAGATGATCCAGTGGGTGGGGCATAGATGGTCCAGTGGGTGGGGCATAGATGGTCCAGTGGGTGGGGCATAGATGGTCCAGTGGGTGGGGCATAGATGGTCCAGTGGGTGGGGCATAGATGATCCAGTGGGTAGGGCATAGATGGTCCAGTAGGTGGTCCAGTGGGTGGGGCATAGACGATCCAGTGGGTAGGGCATAGATGGTTCAGTGGGTGGGGCATAGATGATTCAGTGGGTGGGGCATGGATTGTCCAGTGGGTGGGCCATTAATATAGACATAAAAGTTCTGGTAGGTGTGGCATTGAGGATCTAGTGGGTGGGGCATATGTACAGAAGAGGTCAGTCTAAAGCAAGCTATTGTCCACGGGATATAATGTATTTCACTGTTGGCACAACTTGTTTGTCTGCTCTATTATCACTGACTGATTGGATGTAATTGACTCCTACTTTTCTCTGTTATACTTACTGTATTTACCAAACATAATAATAGGAAAAATATGAGATTTTTAAATTGCAGAGAGTACAGAGTATGTCCAGCATAGAGACACCATTGTCTTGTCGATCCTCTCATCAAACCGGTCCAACCAATCACAAAGTATCCTCTTCTGCTTGAGGTAAGCCATTGGAATGCACAAGTTATCATCAATACGTGGGCGTAATAATCTGACACTCTTGCATAGTGACCATTGTAGGCTAGGGTTGTTGTCACATGTGCATGTGTGCGTAAGTAAATGTATGCATGATATGCAGGTTTTTATACAGGATATTTTGCTGGGGTGGGAGACACTGCATCGTACATACTTAGTCATACCTTTCATTTTAATGTATGTACGTGTGTGTGTACACATGTACACTGTCAATGTGTGTACGTGTGTGTGTGCACATGTACACTGTCAATGTGTGTACGTGTGTGTGCACATGTACACTGTCAATGTGTGTACGTATGTGTGTGCACATGAACACCGTCAATGTGTGTGCGTGTACATGTACACTGTCTATGTGTGTACGTATGTGTGTGCACATGTACACTGTCTATGTGTGTACGTATGTGTGTGCACATGTAATCTGTCAATGTGTGTACGTGTGTGTGCACATGTAATCTGTCAATGTGTGTACGTAAGTGTGTGCACATGTACACCGTCAATGTGTGTGCGTGTACATGTACACTGTCAATGTGTGTACGTACGTGTGCATGCACATGTAATCTGTCAATGTGTGTACGTGTGTGTGTGCACATGTAATCTGTCAGTGTGTGTACGTGTGCATGCACATGTAATCTGTCAATGTGTGTACATGTGTGTGTGCACATGTACACTGTTATTGATCCCGCACGGGTTAGTAGGCCAGCTTTTTATATATCATTTATAGTGTAGCTATACTATAATGGGGCACTCACTATAACTTTCTAAGATACTTTCCGACGGCTCCCCTCCTAATCTGTTTAAAAAAATTCCGTTTCTTGTGCTATTAATATCGAATAGCATATTTACCCCTGCCATTAATCTTACTAATTAATAAGTGCATTACTTTACACTTTATAAAGAATAGATGTAATGTAGCAAGCTTTACTCTTGCCAACATGAGAGCGAAATTTTGTAGTCAAGGAGCTGAATGGACACTAGGCCGTCCATATACAGAGTATGAAGTACATCAGGGAAAGCAGAGAATTCCATCGCAGGTTCTGCACGATGGAACGAATGATGATATTCCAGAAGTTGTATGGGGGGTGTAGCTAAAATATTTACTTCCGGTCACTCAAAAGGGAGCTTCGACTGAACCACCCCTGGCTACGGGTATGATTAGGTCACCATGGTGTGTATTTCTAGGTTTTCATTATTGGGGAATGGGATGATTGACTGTAGCTCAACTTTATACACTGATGCTCTAGCTTGCAGTAGTTGATGGAGTGCCAGCCAGTGGAATGGACTCAAGTAGGAGATTGTGGTTGAGCATGGCTGATCAGACCACCACAAGTACAACACATGGGTTTGTGGTTGGTAAAACTTGTCACCACTTGACCATATGTTTTGGTGTATAAGGTGTAGGTGTTTGCAATGCAGTCATGTGGGGATTCCTATTGCTGGGCATTGATATCTGTATGATGTGTGTTCAGTCATGTCATGTGCAGTCCTGTGTTGCTGGACTTTGAAATTTGTGTGTGTATTTTGTACAGTTATGTGGGAGATCATCTTTGCTGGGAGTTGTAGTCAATACGTGTATGTTTGTGTGTTATTGGATATATGAGTTGCTGCTGAAACTTCTATAATCAGTTGCTAGGGTATGGTCACGCCACATGGACAGAATGTTTGTGTGGATGTACTTCACACATTGTCATGAGGTTCTTATGTGACCAGTGACTAGAGGTAATGAAGATGTTCTTGTGTGACCAGTGACTAGAGGTAGTGATGAGTTTCTCATTTGACCAGTGACTAGAGGTAGTGATGAAGTTCTTATATGATCAGTGACTAGAGGTAGTGATGAGGTTCTTATGTGGCAGTGACTAGAGGTAGTGATGGGGTTCTCATGTGGCCAGTGACTATAGAGGTAGTGATGAGGTTCTCATATGACCAGTGACTAGAGGTAGTGATGGGGTTCTCATGTGACCAGTGACTAGAGGTGGTGATGAGGTTCTCATATGACCAGTGACTAGAGGTAGTGATGAAGTTCTCATATGACCAGTGGAAGTAGTGATGGGGATCTCATGTGACCAGTGGAGGTAGTGATGGGATTCTCATGTGACCAGTGACTAGAGGTAGTTATGAGGTTCTCATATGACCAGTGACTAGAGGTAGTGATGGGGTTCTCGTGTGACCAGTGACTAGAGGTAGTGATGAGGTTCTCATATGACCAGTGACTAGAGGTATTCATGAGGTTCTCATGTGACCAGTGACTAGAGATAGTGATGGGGTTCTCATGTGACCAGTGACTAGAGGTAGTGATGGGGTTCTCATGTGACCAGTGACTAGAGGTAGTGATGAGTTTCTCATTTGACCAGTGACTAGAGGTAGTGATGAGGTTCTTATGTGACCAGTGACTAGAGGTAGTGATGGGGTTCTTGTATGACCACTAACTAGAGGTAGTGATGGGGGTTCTCATGTGACCAGTGACTAGAGGTAGTGATGGGGTTCTCATGTAACCAGTGACTAGAGGTAGTGATGAGGTTCTCATGTGACTGACTAGAGGTAGTGATGAGGTTCTTATGATCAGTGAGTAGAGGTAGTGATGAGGTTCTCATGTGACCAGTGACTAGTGGTAGTGATGGGGTTCTCATGTGACCAGTGACTAGAGGTAGTGATGGGATTCTTATATGACCACTAACTAGAGGTAGTGATGAGGTTCTAAGTCAGTCAATCTGTCAGTCAGTCAATCTGTCAGTCAGTCAATCTGTCAGTCAGTCAATCTGTCAGTCAGTCAATCTGTTGTCAGTAAGTCAGAGGAAAAAGAAGCTAGAGGAGGGAGGGACTAGAGGAGGAAAGGACCAGAGGAGGAGGTACCAGAGGAAAAAGGGGCTAGAGGAGGAAGGGATTACAGTAGGGAGGGGCTAGATGAGGGAGGGACTAGAAAAGGGAGGGACTTGAGGAGGGAAGGGCTAGAGAAGAAAGGGACTAGAGAAGAAAGGGACTAGAGGAGGAAGGAGGGGTTACAAAAGGGAGGGGCTAGAGGAGGGATGAACTAGAGTAGGGAGGGGCTAGAGAAGGGATGGATATGCGTGCGTGAAATGCAAGTCCAGATTTGTCAGAAATTAAATGACATTATCTTGAGATTGCTGTGGACGACACTTCAGTAGTTGATTTACAAAAATACTTTACCAATATTGTGGATTAAAGTTGTAATTTCATCAGCGAGTGTTATTGATATGTTTGATTGGGCCAGAGTGCATGACTAAAGCCAGGTATGTTTAGTACAACGCTGCTCACATAATAGTTACACGCTTACCAATTTGATTGATCCCTTATATTGGAATGGAATTCATTCTCTATCTTAGCATATCACTGTTACATTTCTCCTAAGGGATGTTATTTTGAATGAATCAGTTTTGTGGTTTCCTCTGTAGGACTAAGTGATTGTGTGTGTGTGCGTGTGTTTCATGTAGCAAACCATTCGTATGTACGTGGCAGAATCACGTATGCAGATCGATCAATGTAGACTTCTCCCTGAAAGCTACTCATGCTATTGACTGTAAGGGAACTAAAGGAGCTAGAAAGGAGGTAAAGGAGAACTCACAAGTCTTCTAGTTTCCATGGGTTTCTCTTTACTATTTTGATGATCCTTACCTAATTCACCAAAGCATCATGTCTTTGTGGTTTATAGATTGCTGCTATCAATGTTGCAGCTGCTCAGATGGCATGTGACGTGTTGGACCGTGCTATACAGGTGCATACATATATATGAAAGAGTGTTTTGATAACAAGTTATTAATGGAGTAAATTAGTTTGAAAAGTGCTAGACAATATCTTGAAGTCAGGATTTAACTCGACTGTTGCAATGTCATTTAACTTCTTTTGTTTTCATTTCAGGTTCACGGAGGCATGGGAGTGTGTCGACACGCCCCTTGCACACATGTATGCTGGTACCCGTTCATTGCAGATAGCTGATGGCCCTGGTCCACTTGGAGACAGTGGCCAAATTAGAACTACAGCAACAACTGGCCAAACTATGAGCAAATTCACATACTTTCTCTTGTTCTATAAAGAATTGATTATGTTTGTAAACAATAAAATTTTGTGTTGGATTTAAATGAAGTAGAAATTTGAAGTTATAATAGAATGGAAAATTTGAAATATAGGATGTATGATATGTAATACAATGTGAGCGTTTCCAACCACCTAGGATCACTGCCCTTAGATGTTTTCTGAATCAGCCTCTGATGTTAGTTTGGTGAGAGGAAAAAACCCCAGCCACTCTTAGCATGTAAAGAGGGAAAATCCCTGTTGTGATATTATTATAATAATGATGACAAGATAAATACTGTAGCTAAACATTTTGCTGGAGTTGTACAGGTGATCATTGGTAACTAAAGTTCTAATAACTTGAAAACTATGTATATACTATTCTGGTATGCTATATTAAAATGCTTTAATAATTATTTATTAAAAAAATAACAATAGAAAGAAATCCACAATGTTTAAATTTGAAATATGGGATATGATACATAAAGTATAAAATACAAAACGAATGTTTCCATATGTATGTTTATGTAGTGTTGATGAATTCAATCCACAGCAATTCTATTACACAAACAATACAATTATTCAAATGCCACAATAAAAACAATACACTTAACTGGAGCTGTTGCTGTATTTTATCTGCCACTTGTCTACAATAATCCACTTGAGACAATACAGTAATAAACTCCTTGAGGGCAGTAGGTCTAGTTGATAAGATTGTACGAATGCTACTCAGAAGGTTCCTTGTCTTCTCTACATCCATCCAGTTCTGACGTTGAAGGAGCTGGTCATACATGTCAGGAGATATGAGCCCAATACTGTAGCAGTGATCAGCTACTGTCATAACACAAGGCTTCACTGAGAGGACCAAGTCAGGATACACACTCAGAAATATACTCAAGTTATTGCCACCTAACAATAAAATATTTGTAATAATACCAAATAAAAACAATAACTTAACTTACTTTCAGAGACCTCTACCACAGGATCTTTCTTCTCATATTTCTAAAACCAAAAAATGATTGTTAGTTTATAGCAAGTTACAATACACAAGTCTATTTCTACATACCTGTCCATACCAAATGAGATGTCTATTCTGAAGTGCAATTCCTTGGGAATTGTTGACACATGTCATGGCTGAAGGAATGGACTCTACTTCATGAACTATCCCGAGATGATTCCCTCCTTCATGTGAACGACAGTCAAAGGCAAACTGGTAGTCCATGGAGCTGTTGTAGTTCATTCTGGAACTAGCCTTCTTTAGAGCGTCTTCTATTTCTTGTTTTAGAGCAGCACATTCATGGTGAATGGAGTCTTGGAAAGTAGGATCACACGAAACTACGACTTCAAAATATTTGCATCGAGATATAAAAGTTACACGAATTCGTTTAGATCCAAACAAAAAGTGCACCATGTTTTTCTTGACACCTTCTGTAATAAAAGTAAAGGACTTGTTGGATACGAGACATGCCATTGCAGCAGGAAAGAGTCCCATAGGAGTAAACCCACTGCTGAAGTACATCAAGAGTGGCTCCACGAAACTTGAGCTACAGGATTCTTTGTGGAATAGGTCAAGTTCCTTTGCACTAGTGTTTTCTAACACGCAAGGCATGATGTATTTTTTCTCTTCTCCTAAAACTGAGTTAGGATCAGAAGATTCGACTGACAATGCAATCTCAGCTATCAAGTGAAGATATGCAAGCAAAGCTACCAGTTGCTCTGGTGGAATCAGATCTCCTGAAATATCAGCTGTAGCTGTCTTCAAATGTGTCATAGAGAATCTACCTGTCTTCCTGAATCTCTCGGATGTGGCCTGACCTACGCTATCAAAGCTCATGGCTTTGAGAATGACACCAGTGATACTGTCATACACTACCTGGGTGTCTATAATGACCAGGTCTTCCAAACCAGGCACACTGGGGAAGTACATCAGAACACCGGCATGGTGGTGAAGAAACCACAGAGCTGCTTTGGTCTCGTAGGGTGTCATATTGAAGGCATGGGACAAGGCCAAGC
>WLWI01005224.1_pt1 | contig 10863 bp, 9 predicted proteins | sample 6701501 | NCBI WGS metagenome assembly WLWI01 (sample SAMN12718690, study PRJNA515312) | sponge metagenome | isolation source: marine sponge | host: Mycale hentscheli | place: New Zealand: South Island, Marlborough, Capsize Point | collected 2014-11-01
AGAAGTTTTATCAGGGATGAAACAGTAGATAGTGTCCTGTCTGCTAAAGTGTTACTGTCAGAAGTTTTATCAGGGATGAAACAGTAGATAGTGTCCAGTCTGCTAAAGTGTTACTGTCAGAAGTTTTTCAAAGGCTGAAAAGCATTTTGAAGTTTTACACCAGCTTCCTTATCTGATATCGGCAGCTTTTCCGAAACTATCACATTATTGGATTCTACAGCTAGTATAGACATTACTAAGGCATCCAAAGATTATCAAGGTATTCAAACGTTTTTGGATCACTGCTGTCAAGTTCGGCATTACTCCTTCTGCATCAAAAAGTGTGGTCAAGATAGCCGTTCTCTGTGTAAACCAGTTTGCATGCCTCGTGATATGTTTGATCAAATCAATTTTTTACCTGATCCAGTGCCAGAAAGTGATGGGCACTACAGGGAATTGGAACTGAAACTACAGAAAGTCACAGACCGTCATTGCAGAAAAGACTCTATCGTGAGAAAAGTGTGCCTTTTCCTGTTACTGTGTAACATGCAAGAAATACCAATATTGTGGTGCAATGTGAGGAGTGTGGTTGTGAGGATTTGGCCTCCCTCTGCCTCAGTTGAGTTGAGTGGGGGGTGATGTCAGCTGCCCAATCCCAAGGTAGTGCCGCCACCAGAGTTCTGTCTCACCACCAGCCTTAGCTAGTTTCCCCAAACCCTTCACCAAGTTTCAGGTTTCAAAGGTGACATGAAAGGTCAGAACTAAGAACTCACAGGTAATGTGACACACATTATATATACAACACTGAGGCATGTATGATACAAAACAAGAAGAGTGCATGCGTGTATGTAGTTTGTTCAGCCACTCCCTCTGAGGACCACTGCATGATGTTTTAGACTAGCCCCCCCCCCCCCCCCCCCCCCCCCCCCCCCCCCAGAGGACCGGGCCCCCCCTTCCTTGCCCCCCCCCCTCTCGCCCCCCTTTTTTTTTTTTTCTCCACCCCCCCCCCCCCCCCCCCACCCCTCTAGGCCATCTGCTTGGATGGCATCCTTCCTTTCTCTAACTGCCCCACATGGTGCATTGTATACTCCAAATACAAGTTATCCAATTCGGAATTGGACATTATTCAAATCATTTTGGATAACTATTCGTACACATGTGGATCTTCTATGGCGGATCTGAATTTGTGTGGAAGATTAAGCACAGTTTGCATTAGAATTGTTCACTGTTATAAGCCCTTGGAAATTCATTACTACTCTCTTAACCATGAGCTTCTGCGTGTTTATTGTTGTAATAACAAAAACTTGACTACTAACTCAGATAGTTATCCACAGTGTAACAATTGCTCTTCTAAACTACCTATCAAGAAAAGAAAATAATGTTTTACACCAAACACTTCTTTTTGTAGTATATCATTCTTGTATCTGTTGACATTTATTTTAAAATGAACAAGTTACAAATGAAATTAACACTGAACGACATTTGGGGTGCAACGATTCTTTAACTCAGTGCTATTGAATTGTACATCTGTGTTTTTAGGACATAATTAATAGCTTTCTTTGATGCAAGTAGCAAATAATTGTAATAATCGCAATAATCGCATAAGCCTCCCTCCCTCATGCATTTTTGAAAATTTCCTGATGAGAAACTAATAATCAAAGAATTGAGGCTTTACTGGCTTTTAGCTGAGAATTACTGAAGCATGTTCATAAATGGTTTGTTTGTTTTTTGTTGTTGTTGTTGTTGTACCATAATATTCATTTATTCAAAATAGATTTAGGCCCAGTCATTTTGGGCAAAAATTTCGTTTGTGGAAAATTAAGAACTGCTAGCTGCAGAAGTGAAATATGGCAAAATCAAAATCCATCACTGCGGTTCCATGGAATGGTTCAAAATTCCCAACCTAGAAAGTTTAGTGTTGCATGGAATTGTCAAAACTGACTGTGGAACAGAATGTGTTCCTGGTCAAGCACAAGCTGAAAAAAATACTTACCATTGCTTTGTCAGTTTAGCCCTCATGGCTATATGTATTAGGGCAGCCAGAAGACCCTATTGTAATCTGCAACTAATTGTCTTATCAATTTTAAAAAGAAATGTGGGCATACGTTTCAAAGCTGTTGAGGTTGACAGAAGGAGACTTAGTCCTGAAATAAACAAAGCTATGGCAGAACTATTTGAGGCACCTTGTGTCATAGTTGATACAATCAAAGAAGAGGCTCAAGTGGTACATCTTTTCACAAGTTTTCCACCAAAGTCTTTCAACTTTTGGTAATTGCTTTAGAGGCAGGTACTAATATACTGATATGGACATAGTAACAGAGTGTTTGTTACAGGAGAGAAATAGAAGGATCACAGAGGATCTAGATCATATCATGGAAAGGAAATGACAAGTAGATTCAAAAGGAATTCTCTGAAGTGTTTTCTTTGCGAGGATGTAAATCATATTAAGCCTTGCTGTCATCTCCCATTTAGTGAGAACAAGTTTTGCTGAACCGCCATGGAGAGGGACAGAATGCATAGAAAGCTTTCATAGAGAAGAGTGCAACTCAGACATTGGTAATGATGCCCTGATGGTCAGTCGCAAAATCCTCATGTAAGCTAGGTTATGGAGAGGAAATAAAAGGAAGTACTAATCAGTAAAATTGAACTAAATGTTCTGTAATGGAATAAGATAAGCATTTAGTGCAGTTGGAGCTCATGAAAGCTCTTCTGATGATAATTTGAAAATGATGTTGCTACTTCAAAGGCTACTGTGCAACCTGGTCTGAGACATTCTAAGATAGAAAAGTGAACATTGATAGAGAAAGAGCAAATTTAGTGATAATTGATTGAGCAAGGAAGCACACAGATTGCATTGGAGGAAGCATTGGAGAGTTCTGATAGAGAATAGTGGTCGAAAGCTATGGCAAAGGAGGTCAAATGTAGTACGGACTTTAAACAGAATTACCAAAAGATTGAATACCAGTTGATAAAAAAATGGGTATTTAAAGTCAATATGAAGCACATGGTTCAGAGGAATGCCCTTAAGCTTGCTTGGTAGCTCAAAGATTTTCACAGAAATTTGGCACCGCTCGCTCATGATGAAACTTCCAGTCCAATGATTAGATTAGAATTAGTTCATGTTCTGATTACTCTGGACATGCAATATGATTTACATAGTGTATAAATGGTTGCTGAAGTAGTGGTCTATGCTAATCTGTTACACCTTGAATTTAATTTCACACTTATCACATTGTAGACTCTCTTATACTTAGCATCTTAGTACTATATAAGTTCCACCATAAAATTTAGTCTCATTAGAAACAGAAACTCTAATTGCACCCCATATCATAGCACTATATCAGCTACACCTTGAATAGTGTCATAGACTTGTACACTTATAATTTAATCATAAAAACTTACACTGCAGATTTCAAGATTTCACTAAGATCAAATGTATCTGGTAATTCCTACATAATAGAAGAATTATAAAAGTAACATCAACAACTTCATAAGACTCACTGATGAAGCTGCAATCCCCACAGCTTCTTGATATGTCCTAGATGTTTGACCAACTTCATTAGCTTCTGAAACACCTTGAACTGCTTTAATATCTCCTCCAATAATCGGCTCCATTTCTTTGAAACTATTAAAACTAATTTGTTCTTCAGGCACTGGCATATCAGGTCCATAATCCAGAGAAACAGAAAAATGTGACTTCAAATCGGGTCCTGTAACTTCACGTCCAAACCGACCTGGACACACCCAACAGTATAATTCTTACTATTGATCCCTCAAGGTTGAAAAAATAAATAAATAAGGAAACATAGGAAGGATGACATAAACCAAGCCATACACATGCCTTTCCCTTTCCCTTTTAAAAAACACCAACAGTGGTGTTTAGTCAAAAATGTATGGTATCAAATAAGTGTAAGATTGGCATTGCTACCCCTCCTATTATGGTATGGGATCTGCAACTTTTTTTTGTATATACTGTAGTATCAGTATTGAAATGACAATACTAGCCTACATGGGGATTTAAGCTGAAGGACTATCAAATTATCTGGTGATATTCATCCACAATGCTAGGTATTGAGTCTGTGAGATTATTAAACATGATTCTATAATTACCCTGATATCCTGCTCTGTCTTCTAAACTATTAGTTCATAGCAGCTCCCAATACCAACCTCCAAATACAGTGTTACCCCCTGAAAAAGCAAGTAGAGCATTTTTTTTTTACCACATTCCCTGATCACACCCATTTAAACAATAGAATAATCCATCATATGTCGTGCAGTCAAGGCTTTAGATAGCAATATTAGGCCAGCTGTGCAATATCAGGCCAGCTGGAAACATTCTAGGGGATAGATTGGTTTTTGATCAATTGTAGCTATTTTATTTTCCCAAAACTATAGGTGTAGGGGCCACCTGAGTAGCAAGGCAGCATGCTAACACGCTTTGGGGGAACCACTGATATATGATGAGAAAAAAGGAGAGAATATCAGCTTTTTAAGAAAATTGGTTTAAAAATTCAAACAACAAAAGAATAACCACGCGTAAAACCTTAATACTTAGCTGCTACTGCTTGGCAACCAAATCTACATAGCTAAGTTCATTAGGTCCACAGCTTTCTAGTAATATATTTGTTAGGGAGTTAATGTTAAAAAAATTATGTTGCTTTTCCTGTTCAAAAATTCCTGGAAAATAAATAACGGTGAAAGGGTCAAGCAATATTCTCAATAATGAATCCATGAATTCACTCGCATGTGACTGGCCCAATTCTACTGTATATAATGCATTCCAGAAACACAGCCTACTTACCAAATGTCTTCTTTGGCTCCGTATCTTGTTGTGGTGTAAGCAGTCCTTCCTCTAGAGTGAACAGGAACTGGTCTTGCACACGTTCATGATGTACCTCCACATGACCATCTGCCCCATCCTTTGCACAAAACACTACCTCTGGTAACAAGAATGGTGCGGATGATTTACGCTGCATGAGAACTTGTTGGATATGGTCTTGAAGACCAGGTGCAGATATTATTTTAGATACAAGATGGAGCAGTCCTGCTACCATACCATGAAGTGTCATACAGATATCACTTCTGCTGCTAGTTGATTGCTTCACGGCAATCAATTGCAACTGGTTCAAAAATTGAACAAATTCAAGAACTCCTGTCTGAGAAAACTCCAATGCCATTAGAAACAATAACTTGTAGTACGCCTTGAGATTGTTAATGTCAGAATACAAGTACTCAGCCAGCTCAGCCAAGGACTGGTAAAGTGCCGGACTATTCTGCTTTAAAAATGAAGCTGACACCTTTCCAAGCACAAGGCCTTCCGATTCCAAAGACTGCCAATTACTACAAACAACAAAGAAGATTGATCTGGTGACTGTCTGGAAGTTTGAACTTTCTTTGTGGTACAAAAGTATTTTTCCACAGGCAATTGGAGGGGAATAACACAAGGGAATAACATTCTTAAGTTGATAAGTTGATTTCTATCCCAGCAAATAAATAAAAATCCCATAAGAACATAGGTAACGTCTTTTAAGAGTGCTGGCACCCTTGGAAAGGTGCTTAACCACAAAGTACCCATCACTGTTATGGCTGTTCATAGCAGACGTATTTTATGGCAGACTTATTTTATTTACAGCAGGGAAAGGAGGCCAACTTGAGGAACTGTCCACCAAATATAAAATAGGAGTTCACGGCCACTTTAGATATATACCATCTCAATTCAAACCTGAAAGCTGCTCTACTCTGAAGAGTAAAAAGTCATGCAGCTAATATTATGCACAATACACACTTCCAAGGTGCTGCTAAACACCCCTCTTGGGCTTCAAGAAAACTCAAAGAGAAAAAATAAAGAATTTATGGTAAGGGTTATAGTTAATACTGAATTATTTCTTGTTTAGCTTATTGATCTTAAATATAAGGATAGGATTTGAAGGTTAATTTGAATATAGTGTACATATGTAGATGATCTAGTTCGTAGTTGAGTTGGTGTAAGTACATACATAGTTGTATGAAGTTACAGTATGGTAAATCTGGTACAGTAGGAGACAAAATAAAGTTCCAGATTCTGTTCTGTAGTACGGCCGTAAAACGGTAGTCTTTTTACCGTAGTTTTTATCGTTGTGTTCCGTACCGTTTTGACTAAACGGCCGACACCATTTACTAAAACGGTAAAAAACTTAAGCTTTTCCATCGATTCACAGTTATTTTCTAGCTAGAAACTCTTCCATAGCTAGCTATATCAGCAAGCTAAGGCCTTGTATCAACCATTAAATGCTACGGGGATAGTGCAAAAAAGATTGTACAAAATTTAACTTGCTTCGGATCGATACTGTATGGTGGTTGAACTAACAATTCTCCGTGAGACAACATCAAATAGGACGACTTCAATTTTTTTAAACTTGAAAAGCTCCACCTCAAGAGCCTGTAAACAAAAAATCAGAACATTTCATTGAATAATCGATTTTTTTAATTTCTTTGAGCAAGGCATGCGTGAGCGAGAAAGATTAAAATGGTAACGCGGTCTATTTTTTTACCAGATAGCCATTCTACAAAACGGAATTTGGAACTTTATTTTGTCTTCTACTGTATATAAGTATGCTTGACGTGTGGATTACTCACCTATGAAAAGGAATTGAGTTGATGTTATTATGATGATCTATTAGCTGATGCCAAAGAAGAAGAACATCCAACTGAATGTCTACAAAAAGCGATGAACAGAGTTTAGAGATTAAAAATTTACTTAGCTCAATGCTCCCTATTATACTCTACAAATTCACAAGTAACTAGTAGTTTAGTTGATAACACAGTAATGATAAGCAAGCAACTATTGTTATTTATAACAACAAGTGAGACAACACAACAAATAAATTAAACAAAATTCATTAAATATTAATGGCAAAATTAATCATCAGGTTTACTCTACTTCCAGCTGTAATAGATTCAGATTCTTTCTTCAACTTATAGGTACTAAACAGTAATGAGCACTGTGCAACCACCTAATGGATTACTACAAGTTCTCCAAAGCCTACATGGTGCCAACACCCCTACATTCCTTAACAGCTACATTCCTTAACAGCTACATTCCTTGAACAGCTACATTCCTTGAACAGCTACATTTCTTGAGCAACTACATTCCTGGAACAGCTGCATTCCTAGAATAGTGTGGTAGATTAGTGAGATTTCATTTACTTGGCAAGCACCAAATTTTTTTAATAGCTTTATGACATCATTAGAAGGGCTAGGGCCAGGCGTTGCTATGTGCTAGCACCCTTAAGCTACCCAACTAGAACAGCTGCATTCCTTGAACAGCTACATTTCTAGAACTGCTACATTTCTAGAACAGCTGCATTCCTAGAACAGCTGCATTCCTAGAACAGCTGCATTCCTAGATCAGCTACATTCCTTGAACAGCCACTTTTCTTGAACAGCTACATTTCTAGAACTGCTACATTCCTGGAACAGCTACATTCTTTGAGCCACTACAGTCAATAGAGACTTTCAGAGATCTCTTGTCACTGAAGTTAAATTTTTATCCCCAAGCTTCTGGACTATGCTATACTGTATACCTGATTTTTCACTACACAAAGCTGGTTGTGACTTGCTAATATGTAAATATACATATTCCTTCTAATCAAGAGTTTCTTTTCACATGAAATTAAATAGCTGCTTCATTACCTGGATGTTTAAGGCCAAACAACTGGACGAGTGAATTAAACAAGGAATCAGGAAAGGTAGTCTCCAAAATAGTGGGATGATAAGTACTGGCTACTGCTTTCAAACACTGAACCAGAGATGCAGATAACTGATATCTATAAAAATACAAACAAAATCACATTAAACCTTACAACTGCAAATAACAAACATAGAAAAACTGAACAAGGAATATTACAACTGCTATTTGCATCAATAAACATGCAAACATGCAACCACAGATGCTGCAACTGATATCTAATAACATACAAAATAGTTACAGAGAAGTTACATCTATTTAAAGTAAAGGTACAACTGCACCAATTTTTTCTTACTAGAATACGAAACAAACGCATAGCTTTCTCACTTTACCCACAATCTGAATTATCAATGGTATAAAACTGAACACATAAATTCTTTGGACAAACCATAGTAGTACCGTATTCACACAATAGATGCACAGGGTTCCTTAAGGCTTGCACTAACTTCACACCAACAATTGCAATCTGAAAACTTCACACCATGAAGCTAGATTCATGTCCCATTTAAATCCTTAAGTTGCACTAACTTCACACCATGAAGCTAGACTTATGTCCCATTTAAATCCTTAAGTCTTGCACTAACTCTCTGGTTGATTTTTCTGGGGAAACACTGTGGCTCTATCAAACTTTTGGATAATAAAACAGGATTTCCCAATACTATGCTATCTGATCAGGATTCTCACTTTATTTACTTTATCTACTGACACTGAGTGTTCTAGACAATATCCACTGACACTGAGTGTTCTAGACCATATCCACTGACACTGAGTGTTCTAGACCATATCCACTGACACTGAGTGTTCTAGACCATATCCACTGACACTGAGTGTTCTAGACCATATCCACTGACACTGTTTCTAGACCATATCTACTGACACTGAGTGTTCTAGACCATATCCACTGACACTGAGTGTTCTAGACCATATCCACTGACACTGAGTGTTCTAGACCATATCCACTGACACTGTTTCTAGACCATATCCACTGACACTGAGTGTTCTAGACCATATCCACTGACACCGAGTGTTCTAGACCATATCCACTGACACTGAGTGTTCTAGACCATATCCACTGACACTGTTTCTAGACCATATCTACTGGCATTCCGAGTGTGTTAGACCATATCTACTCTACTGGTACTTTTGAGTATTTTAAACCATATTCACTGTTCAGGCCAGCTGAGCAGTCTCTTCAAGTTTTCCTCCCTGATGTCAAGAAGCAGCCATCAAACAACTATTATAATTATTTCACTTATTCATTCACTTGTTCATTCACCTGTTGTAGTATCATTTTCTTTCATTATACCACTTATTGAATTATTATTTCTGTCGTATTTCGTCGATGTTCGTCAATCGTCGATGTTCGTCGATGTTCTGAACTCCGTTTCCAAGTTATATTTTGTTTATTTATCCTCGTTCTTTCAGCTGTTGTTTTTGTCAGTTATTGTAAAGATCAAGTTACCTTGTGTCTATTCTAATTACCTATAACTAACTGATCAGCCTGTTCAGGTTAACTTTACTTTTGATCACTTCAGTGATCTGGTCCTTCGAACACTACTAAGTGCATTTGTGAAGCTACCGCTCTTCTAAGTGCATTTGTAATTGTGTAGGGAGTTACGCCCCGACATTCACTAAACTTTGAGTTTACTAAACAATTTTTAAATATTTTACCTATGACCCTGTGTTCTCGACTATAACTTACCTACTGGTATTGGCAGCATGTTTCTGGTTTGCTTGAGTCGTGGTGTGCACCATATAAGAATTAATAAGATTCATTATGTCAGGTTTATGATAATCTGGTAAAGCTCCAGCAAATTCTCCTACAGTTTTAGTAATAGACTCTTGAAATTTCTGCTTATCAGAAGATGATTCCTGTTGGATCTCTGTGGGTGACCCAATGGGTCCCTCAATAGATATCCGAAGATGTTTCACCAATGTACGGAATACATCTAGAACAGAAGGACCTAAAAATTTAAAGAAATTGTAAAAGTATAATCACAAAGACTTGATAAGCTTACTAATTCTTTACTACCGAGTGACCCAGACACCATGGTAACATAAGACCTTACCTAGTGACCGTGACACCATGGTAACATAGACCTTACCTAGTGACCGTGACACCATAGTAAAATAAGACCTTACCTAGTGACCGTGACACCATAGTAAAATAAGACCTTACCTAGTGACTGTGACACCATGATAACATAGACCTTACCTAGTGACCATGACACCATGGTAACATAGACCTTACCTAGTGACCGTGACACCATGGTAACATAGACCTTACCTAGTGACCATGACACCATGGTAACATAGACCTTACCTAGTGACCGTGACACCATAGTAAAATAAGACCTTACCTAGTGACTGTGACACCATGGTAACATAGACCTTACCTAGTGACCATGACACCATGGTAACATAGACCTTACCTAGTGACCGTGACACCATGGTAACATAAGACCTTACCTAGTGACCGTGACACCATGGTAACATAGACCTTACCTAGTGACCGTGCTTACCTAGTGACCGTGACACCATGGTAACATAGACCTTACCTAGTGACCGTGACACCATGGTAAAATAAGACCTTACCTAGTGACTGTGAGACCATGACACCATGGTAACATAGACCTTACCTAGTGACCGTGACACCATGGTAACATAGACCTTACCTAGTGACTGTGACACCATGATAACATAGACCTTACCTAGTGACCGTGACACCATGGTAACATAGACCTTACCTAGTGACCGTGACACCATGGTAACATAAGACCTTACCTAGTGACCGTGACACCATGGTAACATAGACCTTACCTAGTGACCGTGACACCATGGTAAAATAAGACCTTACCTAGTGACCGTGACACCATGGTAACATAGACCTTACCTAGTGACCATGACACCATGGTAACATAGACCTTACCTAGTGACCATGACACCATAGTAAAATAAGACCTTACCTAGTGACTGTGAGACCATGACACCATGGTAACATAGACCTTACCTAGTGACCGTGACACCATGGTAACATAGACCTTACCTAGTGACCATGACACCATGGTAACATAGACCTTACCTAGTGACCGTGACACCATGGTAACATAGACCTTACCTAGTGACCATGACACCATGGTAACATAGACCTTACCTAG
>WLWI01005226.1_pt1 | contig 10863 bp, 7 predicted proteins | sample 6701501 | NCBI WGS metagenome assembly WLWI01 (sample SAMN12718690, study PRJNA515312) | sponge metagenome | isolation source: marine sponge | host: Mycale hentscheli | place: New Zealand: South Island, Marlborough, Capsize Point | collected 2014-11-01
AATTGACAGGGAAGACTTTTCCTTATGAGTAGTGACATAATCTAACAAAGTTTATGATTATTTATGGTTCTGGCCATAAGCAATATTTTCTGATATATTTATGCTCCTCGTTTTATTATTATCAAGTCTATTTCCTCATAGAAAGGTCCACTAGTATTAGAAGTTTCCCTATATAATAGTTAGACACTGCCACCAAGGGCACTACTGTGTTTAGGGTCCCGACGGCCTCAGGCTGTGGCGTCCCGAGAGTAGAGAGGGCGCTACTGAAGCCTAAACACTGTATTAGCGCGGTAATTCAGGAATGAATTTAGTACTTTCCGGAAGCAATTTAGTCGTGCGAATTCAAGTCAATTAAGCGCGCAAACTTCAACGTTGCACGTGAAAAAGGGGCGGTAGCACAGGTGCGCATTAATACTGTAACTATTGAAAGAAAGAAATTTAGTGAAGTTTATGGGGGGTTTTCGGGCGCTGTACAGCTCATTTTGTCTGTTTTCAATTATATTTATGTTTCTTACCGCAGATAATGTACTACAGCAGATGAAAAAAGCAACTGGTGGGGCTTTCTTCTACAGAGACAGGATTAAAATCAGTCGATTCTACCTACTGTGTCCCAAGAAATATTCTGACATTCACAGGATTCAGCTTGTAGCTAAAGATACTAGACTTTCTTGTTAAATAATATTATCAATTGTTTCATTTATTTATAATAATATGTATATGAAAATTGATGAAATGATAGAATTTAAGTAGTACACATATACATAAAATAGTTGTGATCCGAGTTGAAGGTGGAGTGCTGCCTGAGTTGGTCCTAATCCTTACAATAAACGTCATCTATAGTAGTGAAGAAAAGGAATTGGCATGAACACGGCCTTGACAAGCACACAATTTAAAGGCAAACAGCTTAAGTGCAGCTGTATTACAAGTTGCTAGCTAAATGATAACTATATCACCGAAATATATTGGCTATGGGCATTTGTTATTGAACAGGTAGACAAATAATCTTACCAACATCCTATCAGGTAGTCCTGTACCCTCTGCGACAACAGAACACTCCATCCATCCTGTTTCCACATTCGCCGCCTAAGCTAATCGTGATATAAAGCTAGAAACGCTTTTACAAGGGAGTGGATGTGGGGTACCTGCAAGTTTATTAATAGTACATAAGCTGATCCCAGTATATAAAGTGTTGCCTCGAAACAAAAGTATGGGTTTCATAGAGTAAGGAAGAATACAATGATGATTACAATCAAACGTAACTAAAGTACTGAGAAGGCAGTTTAGAAGGAAAAAGAGTCTCAAGCAATCATGTACAGTAAAGAAAATTGAAGTAATAAATTGGTATTATTGTGGCAGTGATATATAATAGCTCATAGAAGATGATTATGAAATTGCATCAATTTTTGGTATACTACAATACATAAATGGTTAGAAATTACATTACTAAATATTTTATTACGTTTAATTATACTTTATAATTATAATACTGTATTTTACATATTATTATTACCTGAGTCCTATATGATATGGAGAGGTATTTCATGAGCAGGTTCATTTACTGTCACACCTAAGAAGAATGAGAAAAAAGCCTGAAAGTGAATTATCTTGACTTACCACCTCCGATGAGTATATAAAGTGCTATGTAAAATGGTACTTTACATTCTTTTTAATACTAGAATAACAATCAGGAACTACATCAAAGAATGAGTGATGCTCATGTCCATAACTCCTGTGTCCTAGTAGGGATTGTTATCGCAGGAATAAGTTTTAGTTTCGCAGTCAGAATACTGTCATTTGTAGTAGGTTATCGCTGCGGTAAATATAGACGTGACAAGAAGGAAACTGCTGGATTAAGAAATCATACATTGAAGCAAGACAATGTGCAAATTTATGAAGAAATTAATGATACGCCATCAACTGAAATTAATATGAAAAGTAATTTGGCTTATGAACCTATTAAAAATTGCTTTAGATTATGTATCTAATGATTGCTCTTTTACTGGCTTCATACTAATTTATATGGGACTACAACATTCTCACCCATAGTGTAAAATAAAATAAAAATATTGAAGTTTGTGATGTTTTATATGCTGGGAAATTATTGATATCATAAAACGTAGTTTTGGCTTCATATTTGTTTTGGTTTCAAGGTCAGTGGTACACATGTTGACTATTATTGTATACTTTTTGGAACTTCTTAAAAGTTTTCATAACTAAATATCTAGATAAGCCTTCGAACATCTACATTCAAATTTTCATAACAACAAAATCAAACACGTATATTAATAAGTATAATAGAATACATTACAAAATGGAATTTAAGGATGACACAGAATGCCGTACAGAAAAAAGAAAGTTATGCAACTTACTTGTGGCTACTATATCTGGACTATTGGAAATGCATATGTGAATTAACAATTAACTTATTCACTTCCTAGCATAAGGTAGAGAACTTATAATTATTGTAAATTGAATAATGTTACCTGGCAGTTTAACCGAATTATTGTAAAAATACTAATATACAATGAACTGCATGATTAATGTTTACAAATTTTGCCTGAATTTATCCCAAAAAAATTATGAACTGATAAGATTAAATATCAAATTCTATGTTATTATACACACTGCAAATCAGCAAACACCAAAATGTTAGATGTAAGGACTATTTGTCACAACTTAAACCATGTAGTTGAAATAATGTTTCATTTTATCCCATAGCTTATCATAATAAGTAGGACCTCTCTAATGCTCCAAAGTAACAAAATTAATCATTCAGTTGTCACAGTGATTATATTTCAAAATAATACAAATAAAGTGTATAATACAAAGCATCATTGAGTAAAATTTCCATAAGCTATATTACATGACATGCTAACATTTTGTGTTTGCTCATTTAATTCCACAGTTTCATAAACAGGGCACTTCATGTTCTGCTGTTCATCCGATTGTTTCTGAATATATTTCATTGCAATCCTTTTACCAAACAATGTTCCAATAGAACATCCCAAGCCAATTCCTATAATGAATGCTAATACTACTACTGCTGACAAAATAATTTCTAACAAACGGTTTGTTGAATTTTTCTGAAAAACAACAACAACAACAAAGTTTGATCTTGTAAACTGTACTTAGATATGCTATATTAACTTACATCATTGCTTTTGATAACAGAAGTACTGGCATCATAAATATTTTTATTATTAGTGATACCTAATTAAAATTATATAAGAATAAGTTGTAAACTATTATTTCTTGCTTAATAATACTTATTTGTTGGAGTTGGCACTTGTCAAAATGAAGTTTAGTTTTCGGTTTTATTGTATTATTGAATATATCAAGAAAAAAAAAGTATTTCTGTTACAAACAATGTATCACCATGTCTAATTGAAGTACTATGGTTAATTATTTAATTTTAATTACTATTTTGTCATAAAAATGATTCATTGTAATAAATATATATTAAAATTTTCTCACAAAATGTTTTATCAAAGAAATAATAATAATAATAATAATAATAATAATAATAATAATAATAATAATAATAATAATAATAATAATAATAATAATAAAGATAGCCAATTAATTGTAATAACTGGCTGGCTTCATTAATCACACTATATAGTTTCCTCTCAAGCACACTAGTACACTTCAGTAAATTAGCTTAAACTACACATCGTCTCAATTATAATTAGTTAGTATAATATGCTGTTGTCAAACAATCAGTGTGAGCAGTCTAAGAAATTTGTTGAGATACTTTGAGCTTGACACATTCCTTTTTTATTAATTTTATTTGTGAGTATGTTTTATCCTACAGTGTACGTATTCTTGTGAATGAACAGATAATGTTGCAAATAGTATAGCATAACAGGGTACAAATCACCATTTGACCATTATTAGTAATACTATTTCAATTGTAACTATAAAATCCTGGGAGTGTATCGAAATGTACTGGTGGTACCCAGAATTTTACGTCGAAATTTTTTATTATTTACAATGTATAATATTGTTTCTAAGATTACATATGTAAATCAAACATAAATTTCAAAATTTTGCTGGCAACCTAATGCTATAATTTATCAATTATGAAATATAACTGACTTATAGCTGTACACTTTATGTTAGTTGACCATCCAGTAGCTGTACAAGTAGTTTGATATTGTATTGATGATGTGGAACAATTCTGGTGAATTGTCCATATACCAGCATAGTTTAAACTGAAGATTCGGTTCTGTATTTCATTAGAATCTTTCCATAAACAATTACCTAAAATACAATAGTTCATTTGCCATAACTAGTTCAAAATTTATATAGTAATAAATAATTTTATTACTGTATATGTTGTATATTTTCATTGCTACTATATTCCTGGTAATTCAATATCTTCCTAAGCTAAAAATAATGAATTACCATAAATAAATAAATATATATAATTCATCACTTGTGTTTAAAATATAGCAATAATAATGTAGGTATATATTAGATTTTTCATTAAACGGTATTAATTTTTATCAGTTAAATTTTTTTTGGTGCATAAATAAGTAGATTATTTCATTCATACCAATAATGAATTCATATGCACTTTCTGCACAGACTGGAGTAATATTAACTGATAAGAATGCCACATCATGAGTGTTATTGAAGGTAATGGCTGGTTGAAAGACAGTTTCATTCAAGATAATGGAAAGATTGGATGCAATCACAATATTGAAACTATTCTGTATGAGATTTGAATCCCATACTATTGTAAGGAAATCTTCTCTCCAAGAAAGATAAATCTCTGAAATATTTCCATAAAGATGACTGTTATCTAGATAAGATGAACGTTATATAAAATAAAACATTCTTTAATTGGCGAGCGAGCGAAGCGAGCAAGACACTCTCAGGTGTAACACAATTAAAAATGAGGGATATTTGTTTGTTATCAATGCTGGTAAGAGAGGTGATGAGAATGTTTGAGCCATTGCTGAACATACTTAGCAGCAAAAGCAAAAAGAGTTACAGACATCCATTGCTAATTCCTGGATGCTGAATTTCAATATGCTGTGGCAAGTCATCCTGGAGGATAATTTAAACAGCAAGCATTCCTACCAATTATTATGTATACAATCACCATAGAATTTTGGACTTTACTGACCCATGAGAAGGTGACTACAGTAAGAAGTTGGCATGTTGAGTTAACTTTTAATAGTATATAGTGTGTGTTATATCATCATTATTATAATGAATATTATTGTACTATCTATTTCTGACTGCAGGGACAGAATCATTGAAACATTTGTCAATTTGATTTGCTTAATAATTGCCGTGCAGTGCAAAGTTTCTTACGTTTTTGTCAAATATATATTTATTTGGTCATTATTATATCTAGTAAATAAGATGTTTTACTTGGGTTGACTTTCATCACTACAATAAAGAGTAAATGAAATAGCACTTTGCATGACACAATTAAGTGTGTAGTATGTTATATTAAAACTAGACAATGAGAAAATATTTCTTTTATAAAATTGGACATTTTTCTGACCAGCATTAAAAAATATTATTTTAGCACAAACCCACCTGAATTATATGTGTAGACCAAACTGTCAAGTAAATTCTCAACTTCTCCATTACATGTTATTATTTGATCTCCTAAACTTGTGACATTTGTAATAGTGAGGACTGAAGAAAGAATTGTGGAGTTTCTAAAAATTAGTTGTGCTGAAATAGTGGATGATCCTATTCTCTTAGCATAACTATCTGTACCACTGTGTTGAGTATAACTATAACTGAAAATATTTGTAGAAGATGAGGTGTGCCTGACATCCCATTGTAGAAAACCATCAGCAATACATTCATAAACAACCTCATTCTGGAGGCAAATGGTATTGAGATTCACAACTTGAACAAGTTTTACTAAACCACAAAAAGATAATAACTACAACAATGTATATAATATCCAGAGAGAGAGAGAGAGATGCCAATTAAATAGCGTACCAGACGAAGACAAAGGTAAAATACAAAATAGCAACACAGTTTCTAAGCCACTAAACCCCATTACAATACAAAATCTTCCTGTATGAATGATATCATTAGAAATCTCAATTTTATAGTTATTTGATGCGCTTAGTTAGCAGTAACGAAATTAATGCAGCCTACTTCCTGTTGCCTGTGGAGCATATTAATTTGCACTGCTTGACAGGCCTTGTTTTACTGAGGTTTATTGTAAAATTACTGCATAGTTTACCTTGCAGTAAACTCTAATTCTGGAACAACATACAAACCACATGTTCAACTTGCAATGTTGTGCTCATGTTTTACCTTTCCAGTGTAATTTTTTGTTCCATAATAAGAGTTTACTATATAGTTAGTTTCCTCTCAAGCACACTACAGATTTTACAGCAGTGCACTTCAGTAAATGATATGCCTGCAGGCAGTGACGGCGAAATTTAGATCTCATTACAGTGGAACTGATTGCTCCATGTTTATAACTTCAATGCTAAGAGTAAATAATTAAATTTAACAAATACATTTCCACATGTGCTATGATATTTTTTTATTGAAACTGAAATCAATAAAATAATATATTTGCAAAATAAATTCACATTACCATAAGAAACAGTATAGGACGTACTAACAGTTTCTGTTTGATCTCGCAAGTTACTGTTAGGTATTAGCAACTTATCAGACGAAAGTCAGAATGTATGTAGATATATTAAACCCGACCATCTTTGGTTTCTGATCAATGTACATATTGAGTGGTAAAATTATTTCTTTAAGAAAAAATAAGTATTTCAAAAAAAGTATGAATGCATTGTAAACTTTGTCCAACTATAATATATTAAAATAATATCTTAATACAAGCAGTGTGTTAGGCAATTTTCATATATTATATCTAAAAAAGAATAAGTCATCTTGTAACTTTTTTAAAATCACGTTAATCTGTTATCATAGTATAATATTATTATTGACTTTCTTTTTACTCTTAGGGCAAATAGTTAAATCCGAGCACAACTGACAATGTAACTAAAGACCACTCTTAGTGGTCACTACACCAATAACAAAGCAGTGAGATGCAATGAACCATAAGCAGCAATACTTTCTGGGTGAAATTTAATTGATTGGTTATCTAAGAGCAAAAAAAATAAACTAAAAGGAATTCATATACATTAAATAAATTTGCTATAAAAACAATTTGTCAGACTTGTATAATTAATATAATATTGTTTTTATATTTCTTTGGACCATCTAGGTTTATCCGTACTCCTTATTCTTAATGTACATATTCAAGTTATATATTGCAACTCTGCACACAATTATATTTTTTTAGCAATTTGGTTATAAATTATTTAACAAATATACTGTTGAGTATTATTACTTCTTGTATGTATGAAGTTGGGACATAATTATTAATATATAATATATATATATTTTCGTGTAGCTAACTAGAAAGTAGTAATGATACTTGTAGTGAGAAGACTTAAAGCTGTATAATGTACGATGAATTTTGAATATTATTATGTCTATGATGTTGTCTTGACTGCACTTCTCAAACAATCGTATCATGCCCAGTATTGGTGTTGAAATAAGATTGCAGGTATCACCCACCATTACTAGCGAACATGTGAAACGTTTTTCTTAGGTATATAATCCATGGTTTCCCTATCCTGTTCTCTTTATTCCTGAGCTATCCCCTTTTTCTTGTTCCTCTTCACAACTCATGGATTCCCTCCTACACCTCTGTCTACCTCTCCTGCTCCCCACTATCTCTGTCCTTTTTGTGTATATATGTTCTTTCACTTCTTCATTGAATTAGTTACATAAGTCAACTATATAGGTGATAAATATTTCCCTTCTCATTTTAATGAATTTTTCATGAATACTGACACCCTGTGTTCAGTTTATATGGAGTGGACACCAGTATATTATATGCACACATAGATTTTTTTCACAAGCCACATACTTAGTGTTTCTCTGTTTACCATATTATTTATATCAGTGAAGTTTATATACAATGATAATCTTACCAGCAACTTTAGCATAATTAAAACATTTCTCAATGTTGTTATTCCTGTAATATCAGATTTTGCAATGTTATAGTTTATAAAATGAACTCTGCACTATTGGAGAGGGTACACTAAACTACAATAACTTGTAATTAAAGGTAATTGCTATTAAATAATGCCAGTATTGGTGCAACGACTTATCCCAAGACAAAAGATGACCTCTTTCTGCAGTACAGTCATACTTAGCCGTCTCAGTACACATAGATGCAGAATATAATTCTATTAATTCAGAATAAAAAAAATTGTTTAAATTTTTTTTTAATAATACGAACCTACCCGATAAAGATAAAGTAATTATGAAGGAGAACATTAAGTGATGTTTTTTCATCATTTGGAGTGGTATAATTTGGCTAATGTTAGTCTTAACGATGGTCCATTATCTTTATGGAGATAATAGTACTAGAATTCCTGTTGCTGCACTTAGTGTAAATTTTTACAAGAGACATACACATTAATATCATAATTAATATACACATTAATATCATAATTAATATACACATTCACTACTCTAATGAAATAGTGACATAAATTTTAGTTGCACACTTTTTGGGACACTATTAACTGTTTGCCTCACGGTTATTAATTTACATTGAAAAAAGACTGCATATTATTACCTCCTAAATGTTAGATTATTGTTAAGTTGCTGATACCTACTGAAATTTAAGAAATAACTTACTTGAGTATTCCTCAATGACAATGCTGATTCCAATGAAGCATTAACAATACTTTACTAGAGACTCTATGTCATGTTATATCTAACCAAGTAATAATAAAAACAATTGAAGTGATCAGTATGCATTAAACAGATGGTTGTATTGAGGATGTTCACACACAAAGGAATTATCGAATGTAATTCAAATTAACTGTAATCATTACAATTTGTAAGACAATTTCTTTTCATTTAGTTTCAGTCATAGTATATGCTAAAACTTTTGTTTATATTTCCATTTATTGTCTCCTAAACAGGATAGCTAATTTTTTTTGTAGATCTTTTGACCATTTAACTTTATAATTCTTAAAAACTTTTTAATAATTATTTTGAACAAACAATACTCCAGTAATGATGCACATGAAAATGTCTATGAAGGCATTTGATACAAACACCACCTGTATAATGGTATCTGGAAAACTATCATTACATTTCTAATGTATTAAAAACCTGCCTACCATATGATTAGTTGACCTTAAAAACCAGCTACATGGAGCAGACCTAAGCCCGAAATTTAGTTAAGATCAACACTATTTCTCTTCATCGTCATTGAATGCGTTGGTCGAAGTTAAAACATTTCAATTTCAACACCTACATGTATTTGTATATGTTGTGTCAAGAGTTGGCCCCACCACAAATGTGGCAAAAGAGGAATGCACTTGGCGAAACCGGAAACCAATTAAGGTCACAAGACAGTAGCAGCTCAAACGCGCGAACATCAACGCCCACAGTAATAACGGGGCTGGTCCAAGGTGTGCATTATTACCGTAAGTCTACTTGTTGAAGCTATGGCAGTGTCTCCCCGGCTGTATTCAATATATGCCCAGTTTTATAACTAATTACCCGTAGTTTATAGTTGGTAGAGCTTCTAGTTGTGCGCCAAAACTGGTTGAAGGTTGCTGAGGGTTGTCTGGAGCTACTAATGTAGCACAAAGCTTAGAGGAAAAGAAGCACAGGACCGTGGCTGAACGCCTCCTCAAGTAAGTCTAATTGTTGTGTGCTTAAGCGTGTATTTAAACTCTATTCTTACTCTCTTATTCTGAAGTAGTACTCAACAGTAATGAGAAGAATCCAGTACATCACCTATACTTTTAGCTATTGCCACACACGTTCCAGTATTACTTTGTCCTTCACACTGAGTCATTCATATCACTTTATTCATAATTTTACCACAATTATTTTCTATCTAAATTTCAACTTTTTTAATTATACATTTTTTTTACATAATTAATATAATTTTATAATGACATATACAATATATATTATATAATTTTATGATACAAGCAGCAGTTGAACTGCACTTTCCCGCCCGCTCAGAAGTTTTTAAAGGAAATTTTCTGGACCACTTCGGTACGAGCTTTCGAATGGTACTGTCACGAAAAATTTGGTCCCCCCTAAAATCCGGTCCGGCCGGACCAAACATTGCCGTCATATACGGTCGGACCCCGTCACCAACGGTCCCCACGTGATTAGCATAACGGGCGGGGATTAGTTCAATACTACTGCACCTATTTTATATTTTTCAGTACAGGAATGCTTTTTATTATATGTCTCTTTTTGATTTAGCTAAACCTTAATGATGTGGTTGGGTTCATTTACAATTGTGGGTTCACTTGGTCGTGGACTTTACAGACTTCAAATAATCGATAGCAATGAAATTATTCCTGGTGTAAATGCAGTTCATATGAAGCCCTACCATGTAAGAATTGCAGTGATATAATATTGGGCAATATTATTGACAGATGCAAAAAAATTACTGTTAAATTTTAGTATGAATAAATTCTGGAGACTCAAATAGGGATCAAACTCTGTCATCTCCATCTCTTCCAGACAAAGCTGCAACACTAAAAAGTTTCACTATATCAAATTGTAGTGATTCTGATAGTGATCTGAATTCTGATGACTCTATGCCATCATTATTAAATACAAGAAGATCATTGACCCCTAAAGTAAGCATGCCAGTTAGTTAGCTAGTTGAAGAATTAAATTATGTGATTGTGTAGGTTGATTTTCAAAATTGATATTCAACAACTGCTGCATTATCTGATGAGGCTAAAACATCTGCATCTAACTTTACCAATAAGGTTAATCTAAAGCTTGATCAAAAATTGT
>WLWI01005229.1_pt1 | contig 10856 bp, 4 predicted proteins | sample 6701501 | NCBI WGS metagenome assembly WLWI01 (sample SAMN12718690, study PRJNA515312) | sponge metagenome | isolation source: marine sponge | host: Mycale hentscheli | place: New Zealand: South Island, Marlborough, Capsize Point | collected 2014-11-01
TATATATATTTATTTATTCCATCCTAGATATCTTCACAATGATATTTTTAGGTACATGACCCTTGAATGTCAGGATATTTCACCAAGCTCATTACCCTTGTAGTTATAGCAACCAGCCAAACTTTTCAATTTTCTCTACAGCTACCTTCCTCTGCTCTTTACCCTGCTCAACAGGGTTAGAGCAGCTGCTAAAACATCAGCTAGGGGTGTGGGTAGCCCCTACAACCAACTTTGAGCTGTGAGTTACCCTTCCTTTAGTACTAACTACAGTAGTGAAGATATCTAGTGTGGAATAAACCACTTATTATATTACACTTGTCAAAGTGTTATGGCAAGATATTTCACTCTCAGGCTTTATTGTCACTCACCTCTGGCTCTTGAAAATAATTTAGCCTGCTAGTGAAATATTTTGCCATATCTCACTCTGACTCATGTAATAAGTATTATATATTATATATATACATATATATAAAATATATTTATTCCACCCTAGATATCTTCACAATGATATTTTTAGGTATGTGACCCTTGAAATAACTCATGATATTTCAAGCTGTTTTCCACACTGTACTGCTACTGCAGCAAGCCCATTACCCTTGTAGTTATAGCAACCGGCCAAACTTACCTTCCCTGTTCTTACAGCTACCTTCTTCTGATGTTGCCTACTCTGGGTTAGAGCAGCTGCTAAAATATCAGCTGGGGGTGTGGATAGCCCCTTCAACTAACTTTGCAGCTGTGAGTTACCCTACCTCTAGTACTAACTAGTAATGAAGATATCTAGTGTGGAATAAACCACTTATTACACTTGTTAGAGTGTTTGGGGAGATATTTCCTCTCAGGCTTAATTTTTACTGCCTCTGGCTCATGAAAATAAATTAGCCTGCTCCTGAAATATCTTGCCATATCACACTCTGACTCATGTAATAAGTATTATATATACATATAGTTACAAAAAAGATGTACTACTACAACTAGAATGCTTTAAGTAAAGACAGAATCAAGCAAGCAATAATCCTAACTTCTTAAATATAGTATATATTTGAATGGTGTCATAGGAGTAATATTTGTTCTGTTGCAGTAACCCATTTTTTTTCATTGTACATCTCATTATTGTTATGTTCAGTGGTTGTTGCATTGGAAGGAGACATTCCAGCCATCCCATAGCTGTCACTATGAGACAGTTTGCCTGAGTTTGTGTTCCAGCACTTTTTACCTTTATTCATAGATTGTCATGACACTAAGACAAGGCAAAAATCATCTGTGCAAGACAATAAGAAGGGTATGCTGAAGTGTCTAAATGGACTGTGAACTGTTAGACATCTTAATCTTGCTGAATTATGGGGCTACCTTCGTAGTTACAAGAACTTTATATATTTTTTTTTCATTCATGAAGTAACCCCTGTACTTGGTACTGATAATGTGTTGCACTACCAATGTTTGATGCTGTTACCAGATGTGACACAGTGTCTGTTGGAGACAGAAGCAAAAAGACCGCATGGGACACCTTGAGTGATTTGTAGTGATTCTCTACGAGCGAACTAGCAGTCTGGAAAGCAAGGATGTAGCTATTCACTGAACATTGAAGGATTACCTTCTACACAAGTATAGTAAGAGCTTACCAAACTATTTTGTCATTGCTGTGCCCAGGTGATGATCAAAGCTTCCCATTGGTGGTTTTGGAAAAAATGGATGGAACCATTCTTAGACCTCTACCTGAAGCTTATACAAGTTTGTAGAGAGCTGTTACAGTGCTCTATGCTTTTGTGGTGGAAGCAACTTAAACAAAATTCCATATTTATTAGAGCAACGAAGGAGAAGAAGAGAAGAATAATTTAATGATAGCTACAGAGATAGAGAAATTCGATTGTTTGATAATATTACAACTTAGGTTTTTGCACTCTGTGAATTAGAAATTGAATAAATAACATCATTAGAGAAACAAAAATACAAGTAATCATTGTTTTATTTATTGTTGATTGAAACCAGATTTAATGTGAAGTGAATTTTGTATTATCCCTATGGGAAATGGGTGGTCAACTCTAAAAAGAGAGTGATATCACATTAAAAGTTGAAAAGTAACAGGGGAATTGCATAGTCTAAAGGACATCATTTTATATTGGAACTTCCCATGCTTGCAACTGAAAGCCGTAAAAATGTTTAGATTCAATGTCAACTGGCTGGAACCTGATGGAACCCTGTCAGAAATTAGTTATGTAAGGAAGTGATGCTTTAATCATAATGTATTTTTTGTTTACCCTCCATTATTACATCAAGCCTGGATATTCTCTCCTGCTGGCATTTTAGTCATTGGTAAGCTCAGTTCAATTCCTGAAATGAGTTTTGCATAACAGAAACATAAATAAAAATAGCATGCTGAATGAATTTTTACTAGTTCTGTTGCAATGTCTTTGCTCCTTCATAAAAGATGCTGCTCAGTCAGGTTTTGCTGCCTTCCTCTCATGTTTTACATGTTTATTTAGTACATAACATTATAATAAATAATATTTTAATCTTAAACACAATTGGTCCTAGTTCCTGAGTACTGTCAGTCACAATAATTTCACTTGCAAAGGATAATAATTATTAATTATGGACAATTTTCTTTATCTTAGATAGAGTTAATATACTTCATATGGCGTCTTTAATAAGTGGTGGTTTATGGGAAGTGAAAATATTTATTAATTTAACATTTCAAATACTTCAAAATACATTGATGACATAATTTAGATAATTCAATTATTTACAATAAACATACACTACAGTTAAAACAAGAATTAGTAACAATTTTATAAATAATCAAGAACATTAATTAATAACATTGTGTGTGTAATAATTATTACAGCGTCGTTTCTTTTGGTTGATTCTTTGTATCATGTTGTCTATACCATAGTTCATAGCAAAGACTGCAACATTTTTTATCTTCTGAAGTCTTATCTTCTAATATTTTATAATCAGGAAGATCTCCATAGTGTTTATCACAAACTTTCTGAATATACAAAGATGACATACACAGAAATAATTATGCATTCCTTATAGTCAATAATTGCAAATTACTTAGCACAACTCAACCGCATTATGTAATTAAAAAAAAACAGGTATGAAAATTTAGTGCAGCATTAACTTAGTGTCAGATTATTCCATTCACTTAAAAATAAAAAAAATGAATACCATAGCTGAGTGATTTTTCAATACAAAAAAGTGTGGTACTATTTTGAAATACCACAGCAGTGGAAAACTGAAATAATGATCTGATTGGGCATGGCAATCTCTTCTTGATCTTGCCACACATTTACCCGCTAGGTAATGTCAATGCGAAATTCCAGGGAAACGCTATAATATAGCAGTGGTAAGAAAAGTATGAATAGTAGCAGAACCGGGATGAAAATTTTCTTGGACAAAAATATAATACAAGATTATGGTTTTCTTAGCTGCAGAAATGAACTGTTATATTTGGCTCTAGTATTAACATAATGATAGCATGGTATTTGGATAAATATTACTCATGCAGTGAGATAATTCACTCTGCTTTGCCTCATGAAAATTTAATCGCTCCACTCATGCTACTAATCCTGAATACCATATTTTTCCATGCTGTTATATCTCTAAATAGCACAGATCAAATTTTTGTATTACCAAGAAACAATAGATTATACTTAAACTTGATTATGAATGCTGCATCATATTTGTAGTAATCATTCTAGTTCATACATACAATAATTATAAATATTCTGTGAAGATACTACTGTGATGACGTTACTTCTGAAATTACCATAGCTATTACTAATTTTCCGTGTCATTAAAATTTTGACACCATCAATCTTCAGAATATTTAAATAAATTTAATCTAATTTTGGGATTAACTAGATTAAGTTTTGTCATAGAGTCTTATGTCACTCTATCATTCATTAGTATTGCTATACATATTCTTTAGATTAAGGTTGTCAAAAATGTTAATGACACGTAAACTTAGTTTTAGCAACGGTAATTTCAGAATTAACATCATATCTTCACAGAATATATTGTTAGTGAAGTCAATAAAATTATTGGACAGCTGATATGACAACTTAATACTTTTGGAGATTACGATAATATTTTAGGAGTAAGTGCCAAAAATAATGAAGTTGTATTTTGAGTGATAGAATTTAGATAGATAAAAGTTCCTTAATATGAAAATGTATCCACATACTTGTATATGACAAATCAATAACATGCGTATAGCCTTTTTATAACAAAGGTATATCTCATTAATTAAAGTTTGCTCACTCTTCCAACTTCGTAAAATGAAATGATGATTACAAATTGTGGATCTAGGATTACTATTGATATCCCATAAAAATTCATACAATGGCAAGCTTCATGAGACATTATTATTCTAATTTTAGTTGGTATATAGCTAGATTTGTACCATGGTACCTTCAAACTGTCCAATCAGAATGCTTAATTTGCGGTGAATACACATACCCACCTCAGGTGCATAAGTAAACTGTCCAATTAAAATAATTTTTTTGTGTGCTACGTATAGCCTATACCATGGTATAAGTCAGTTGCACCTCTCTGTTTGGTTGGTACCAGATTTACGAAATCGTCGGGCCTTAGGCCTTTGGTTGTATAAATCCCGTACCAATTTCCACGTCGTCATTGTATAAACAATTTACAATTAGTACTATAAGAGAACCTTTCAAATAGAGTGTACAAAATAATGTTTCTTAAAAAAAATACATGAGAATATTGCTTATTATTATTATTTTACTTGAAAGCAGAATTTGCAAGTTGTCAGTTTTGCTTTAGCCGGTTCGCATATATCACACATATCCTCATTTGATTGATGTCCAAGAAGACAATCAACTTCTGATAATTCTGTACACATATTGTAGTAAAAGGATCAAGTGTGTCAAGTTTTTTTGCACTACAAAAACTTACTTTTATTTTCTTCCAAATACATTTTATAACAAGATGTGCATACAGTACCAACTTTCTTATTTCTTGGAATATATGCTGTACGACCATCAGTACATTTTCCACACATATACTGTAGAATATCATTAAAAAATACAATTAAAATTAAATTAAATAAATACTGGATTAGATTACTTCATTATACAATTCATTGAGCACACATGGGGTTATCTCACACACATTGTTGCTGTAGCTACTTCACTAAATGTAATTTGTCTATTTGGCTATAAATTATATGAAAAAATTGCACTTAATTCTCTTGAGCTACAATTTGAAAAAACAACAACTAACAAAACCACTTATTGAACTAAATTATTGCATTTGCCTTTAAAATACTTTCTTTTTCAATAGAGAAAGTATGCAATATTTCCATCGGGCATTTTTAAAATTACTTCCTATGAGGTTTTTTCATGTTTCATTGGTAAAAATTGCAATGAAATCATGACCAATATCAATATCAATATCTTATAAGTCAGTTGCACCTCTCTGTTTGGTTGGTACCAGATTTACGAAATCGTCGGACCTTAGGCCTTTGGTTGTATAAATCCCGTACCAATTTCGCCATTGCTATGCTTTACGAATGGCAAGTAATTTAAAACAAGGATGTGTTTAATCAAGTAGCGTATTTTTAGTTTCTTCACTTGCAATTTAAATAGCCTTTATTTTACTTTTGATGACATTTTTTAATAAAAAAATAGCCATTATGCTTTAATAAATGGCTGGATAGAAGTAGTGTTACAACTAGGATATGTTTTATATAATGGCTGAAAAGTAAACAGCAATTTCACTATAAAAGAGATATAAATAAATACATTACATAATATATATAAATAACTTATTGGCTTGAGTACATACGTCACTGATGAATCACTTCGCTTTGCTAGCTTATCAATTAAATTGGTAGCAAAAATATTAATGTCCGAATGATTTGTCGTATATGTGAAAAAAAAATACTTTCACAGTTCAAGGATGATTGAACAAAATGTACTGTATAATTATTATTATTTGTAACAGAGTATTTTTATGCTTCATATTTATGATTGAACGAGCTGATGCAAAGTCACAAATAGCTAAGTACATAATGGCTTAAACTATTATAGATTATTTGTGCTAAATTTTAATGGCATATAATGATTCCTATACAGTAGTTGAGGTGAATTATGTTTACTAACTAATTAGTTTTAGTAAAATAACATACCTTGCAACAGGATTGACAGAGGTGTTCTGTATCAAGCATTCCAAAAGGTTCTTGACAAATAATGCATTCTGTGTTTTCTGTACGAACAGTTATTTCCCTTCCAAACTTTAATTCTTTTATTCTCTGCAAACAAAATTATTTAAATTAAGTATTTTTCTTTCTGTACATGATCAAATATTACAACAAAAGTTTACATGTACAAAAGAATTTTATAAAGTAGATTCAATAATACTTTGAAATGGTCTGATTAATGAAATTTTATTTAGTTGTAATACATGTTACATACTTTATATAATAGTTACAGTATAATAATTTAATAGTACCACATGTAAATTTCCCATTCAAAACTGTATACTGTAAAACTGCTAAGTTGAAATCGCACAGGGAAAGTGAAGTAGCATATGACTAAGTGAAATAGTATGGAAGCTGGTATGGAAGCTAAGTGAAATAGTATGGGTAAGTGCGCATGTGTGCGGCTTTAGCCTTGGAAACGTACTAGTCCAGTCATTTTAAGGATAAAAATATCTTAACCCTAAAATATTTGCTATGAATAAACTATGTATTTTATATGTCATTAGTAGTTAAAATCATATATTTAACTCAGCGTGCATGTGCGAGAGGGTTATAGTAGTCTGTTAGTCAATCAATCAATCATTCATCCATTTGCTCGTTCATTCATTCATCCATTCATTGATTCAACCATTCATTCATTCATTCATTGATTTATTCACTCATTCACTGTGTCAACAGAGGATCTCGAAGAGTGTGGACTTTTATTGCCTTGAGAGCAGAGGAGCTCCCGATTAGATGATGATTTAAATCCCTGTAATTTAACACTTTTTTAAATTTTGGCTTAGTTTTTGAGAAAACAAGAGAAAATGCAGACTTCAATGAGGTCTGCTATATGGTAATTCCCATTCAGATTTGTTGCTTGCGTTCTGTATTCCGGTGCTTAACTTCTTTTGTCTGGTGTTAAGAAGTTTCTGTTGCTGGAGGTGCGCTTCTTTCATCAACTGTAAGTATGCCTGATCTCCAAAAATGTGCCCTAAGTGTTTGTGTAGCGTACATGTCAGAAAGTTCAAATGTTCTTGTGCCTACTTTTGTTTTCTACCAAGACAAGGTTAACACTAAAGCCAGAGAATGCCATGAAGTCCTCAGAAAGTCTTAAAAACCGTATGGTTGAGCTCATACGGTGTATGAAAGTGCTGGTTCTAAATGTTTATGCCCATTAAAAAGCCCTTGAAATGCCTGAAGAATCCCAGAGAATCAAGCAGGCCAATTTAAAATGCTCTAGCTAGCAAGTTAGAATTTGTATTCATAAGTAGAACGATATTATACTGTTAAAAGCTGAAAATTAAAAAAAAACTTGGTTATTCAACTATGGTGACTTCTTTTGCAAATTATTGCTAACTAACACTGAGGGTTTGCACTCTTAGTACTCTAGTTTTGTATAGTTTTTAACCATTTAAAATAATATTTTGATTTATTTTAAAGTTAAAATTCAATATTATACTATAACAAATTTGAAGAACTAACAGCAATTTAAGAGTAACAAGATTATAATAATGTCCTAGTTAACATTTTAAATCTATATTGTAAATCTTACTATTTCTTTTCTCTTCTTAGATTTATTTGTATGTCCCTTTCTTTCAGTATGATACTTTGTTAATATTAAAGAATTTGGTTGTTTCTCATGTTCTTTTTCATAGTTACCATTAATTATGCAAAGTGCACCAGTAGTCATGGATGAAAATATAGTACTAATAATAGACAGAACCATAGCAGTTATTGCCAGCTGAATTCTATGTACTGCGACTCCACAAGGGTCTAAAAATATAATTTCCAAACACAAATTATACTCTGACAATATTATTGTTAAGTGACACATTACCTTGAACATATGTAGTATGATATATTATCCACAATACCAGAGATGCGAAAACAATTGCAGACACACTCAAATGAAAACTAATAATTACACAGAAATCTAAAAAATTAACATGTATATCATTAATAAAATAATTGGTGAGCAAGAGCAAGCAAATGAAAACGGTCAGTTAAAACAGCAGTTAATTAAGTAAAATGGAATATACATACATCTATAGTATTATGATACGCTTGTCTATAGGTAACAACAATGATAATGACCGTGTGCACATGTATTAATGATTAATTCAAGAGTTATAATTAACTAGTGATGTGCTTGAGCACAAATGGCGAGTGAACCTAAAAACTACACTATTGTTATATGATTGATTTTAACTTCTAACACTCAAAGCTATTAAAAATAATGTCAAGTTTTTAAATTACATATCTATGGTAAAGGATTTAAATGCCATAGTAACCACTCGCCGCAACTGTTTGAATTGAAAAAACCCCAACAAAAACAGAAGCATAACAATACACATTATTTAAACAGACTTACCAACGTGGTTACACAGCCTGAAAAGAGTTCATTGACAACCAAAACAAAATCAGTAAACAGTCTTGATAATTGGAGTTAACAAAAAATGTACAAGACAAATTATAGTTATCAACACATTATACATTAATACAATTTTGTTATGGTTGTCAATGGACACTATTCAGGCAGTGTTAGTCTAGTGGATAATAATTTTTCAAGTAAATAATGTTGCGCACGGCTTATAACCATGACAAAGAGTGCATTGAATTACCGTTGCCACTAACTCGAAAACTCTGGTAGGTTTTCAAGTTCTAACTGCACCCACAAAAGAATTCAAAACGATAAACAATTCAATTTCTAGGGTGATACGGGTAATGATCGATAAACCAGAGGATTCTGTTCAGTGAAGTTTGGGACAGGGTTGACTACCGAACTAACACAAAAATGCCAGGGTGAAAGTACAAAATGACCCCCGATTTTCAATTGAGTTACCACTGATAGTGTCTCGCTCACTTCGCTCACTTGCTCGCCAATTAAATATGGATAAGTCATGGCTGAGTGGGGGGCTATAAGGTTGGCAGAGGTAAAGGCAATGATTGGACGGCAGGGAAATAGATAGCTGGGCAATTGAGCAAATACAAAATTAGTAAAATGAGTTACAGGCTGCAATGCAATTAAAATGAAGCACCATGGGTGTGAACCCTCAGCACTTCTACACACTGGCTAGTTATAACAAAATCAATTCTCAGACCAAACAATGATGTATTTAGCTGTTCCTAATCAGGTATCAATATGACTCAAGCAATGAAAACTGTAGATGTAGCTAATTGCTGTCTTGCTACTAAACATGCAGGAGACTCTCACAGGTATAATAGTTTCAATGTCTAGATGCTGTCTAAAAGAAGTAGCTGTATATATACTAAACATGCAGGAAATTCTTACCGGTAGTTTCAATGTCTGTTGGTTGTCTAAAAGAAGTAGCTAAACATGCAGGAGATTCTCACCAATAAATAATTTTAACGTAAAACACTTGAATTTCAGCACTCATTAACATTTTAGCATAAAGTAAACACTACCCTGGGCAGAAAAATAAATTATTACTTACATGATTTCGATGTGTCAATAGAGGGAACTACTTACAAAAGCTTAAACCTATGTGCAATGTACAGCTAGTTTTTTCTCAAAAATCAGTCCGAAATTCGAAAAAAGTAGCAGAATAATTAAATGCTCTTATTTACCGATTCACACATGTCCCAATTTATTTTGTAGGGTACTATTAACATTGCATTTAATTCATTAAACTCCCTCAAATATGAAACCCTTTAATATGGGTACACCTTGCTCTAACAAGGTATGCCACTCAATTTATCAATTCTTACTACTATGCAACATCGTTAACTTGACGACCATTACAAATTGCAGAAATTTAAGCCAGCTATTTTTAGTTCAAAGTTATGGAGAAGTCAACTGTGGGATGCAAGTGAAAAGCACCTCACAGAAAAAGCCCATTACTCAAGAAAAAACCCATTGTTTTCATCAACTACACTTTGAGATAACCTATTATAAGAAGTTTTAAGCTATTTTTAAGCATATGCTTAAAAAATAGCTTAAAACTTCTTATAATATTATATAATAACATTGAACATTAGAGATAACATTAAATTATTTTTAATTGCATATTTGAATTATGTTTCTGATTAAGAACTAGAAACATGAGCTAATAAATATAACATTTTATTATCAAGTTCTGACCCTTCATAAAAACTAGATAGACACTTTCTCACTTAAATCCCAGGCACAACTAAGATTTTTTCACATTTTTCCTTTTCTTTTTTCCAGACCCCTTTAGGTGAGAAAGTGTCAATCTAACATTTTATTTTGTATCATCACATAGAGTGATATCAGTGTAGTGCGGTTAAAATGTTTTTTTTTATTCCCATAGACTTTTTTAAAAGGAATTTTCTGGACTGCTTCAACACAAACTTTTGAATGGTACAACATCCGGAAGCATCCTTTCCAAGGTTATTAAATATTTTTACCGCGCCAACTCAACCTGGACATACTAATCAGTGACTAATGCAAATAATAATGCATTTAGTGTACATATGATAATATATAATATATATATGTATATATTATTATAAATAAATATATATAATACTTATAGCACAAGTCTGAGTACAATATGGGAAAATATTTTATGAGCACGCAAAATATTTTTACGAGCCGAAGGCGAGTGAAAATATGGCGTGAGAGTAAAATATCATTCCCATATTGTACGACGAGTGTGATAAGTGA
>WLWI01005231.1_pt1 | contig 10854 bp, 8 predicted proteins | sample 6701501 | NCBI WGS metagenome assembly WLWI01 (sample SAMN12718690, study PRJNA515312) | sponge metagenome | isolation source: marine sponge | host: Mycale hentscheli | place: New Zealand: South Island, Marlborough, Capsize Point | collected 2014-11-01
AATATTTCACCACCAAGCAGGTCTAATAGTACATGTAGTTGATATGCCATCAGCCCTATCTCTTCAAATAATTGATTTTCAGTTAGTGGTGCTATGAAACTGCATCAATTAGAACTGAACAAATAAAGAGGATGAAGTTATATACATAATGTGCAAAATGGGTGTCCAGCATCCAGTTATATAAGTGTGATACAATATATAAAGTACAATGATCAATTGTAGCTGCATCTGCATTTTTATTACATTATTCTCCTGTAGGAGTTATAGTAATCTGGTAGTGGAGTGATACAGTATTTCCAGCCATGTGCTCTAATTCCTCTTCTGTGGCAAGGTAAGTCATTACATTGTAACATTTTTTGGAGCCTCTGATATTGATAGAAGCTTCTTTTTTCAAAGTTACACCCGGAGCAATGCCATTACAGGAGTCCGTCATTAGTAAAGTTTTGTCCCCAGGAGACTGACTCCATGGTAACACCAGAGTTGCAATTTTCAGAGAATGTGGTGCCATAGTTTCTTTCCCTAATTACTTCACTTCCAAATAGGTTCTAGCACACCAGGTCCAGAATTTGTGTCTGAAGTAACTCCAATTACAAATAGGCTTGCCTTGCAAGTAGTACCAATAGTTGTAGAATCATTCCCATCAGGATTGAGTAGTTTGCCAGGATCCAGCAGTTCATCTTTATCTATAGCTAGTCAACTTCAATTCATGGCTAAAAGCATTGATCTTAATTTTCTCTGTTTGTGCACTAGTTGAGCTCAACTTGAACTGATGGTGGTAGTCGTTATACACTAATTTAGTATTATGCGGTAGACCTTGTCGATCGTATTCTTTTGGTCTCCCTTTCTTTGAAGCTCCTTGCGCGACCTCGGCGCAATTCTCAGGTATTGTTTTCTCGGGCACATACGCAACCCTGGTTATCGCATACATGGTTCTAAGCACTAAGGGATTCATCCACCTTATAAAGTACGTAGGCACCGGTGCAGCTAACAAACAAAAACCCACGCACCGGCGTAGCTACTTCCGCAATAGTTTCAAAACAGAGGTGCAAAGGGCGGTGTTTATCTTGGGAACGTTTTTGTGTACAGAAAAACATATCCAAATATAGTCATTTGTCATGAGTTTGAAACTCAAAGTTGCAAGTACTTTATTTAAAAATGGCAACAAGTTGTTGTTTATGGTATGCTTAATATAATAAAACCATCTTTACATGCTTTTTTTAATTTGATGTTGGAACATAGAATACATGCATGCATTTTCGAAAAGGCCAGCTAGCCATCCTGTGGCTAATATGATCGTCCTTCTAAAATAAAAACTAGCAGACAAAACAAAAAACAAAACAAAGGAGTGAATTAAAAGATAAGTAAAAAAAAGAACGGTCTTAATTTTATTTTTGAAAGCTATTCTGGGGTACTGGGTTCCAGTGGTCATGAATTAGTTCGGGCTTCCGCTACATTAAGCCAAGGGGTTCCGCTAATTAAGTGGGACGTCCGCGTAGCGAAGCCAAACGTTAGTAAGCGAGGGGACGCTACAAGTCAGCTTAGTACTTCTGTATTCCTGTATATTTTGACTGGAACCAATGGCACGTAAGTTGTTTACCAATCCTAATTTCCAGTTACTTGAGAAAGGTGTCTGTTTATTTAGAGTTTTTTAAGATGGAATCAGAATTAATGATGAACAAAGAAATTTTTATTACAAACTATGAAATCATTTCATTGCGAGATGAAGGATTAGCAGAAGTATCAGCCCGCATATACCCTACTATTCAAGAATCAGACGGCGACGAAAGTGTATTAACTGGAATCACGGTGCAGCTGGGCGATAGGGTCCTTAATATCTTTCCTGGAATGAGTAGCATTAGAATCAAAATGACTATGAAAACTAAAGTAAAGTATTTAAGGAGCGGTAGAGAAGATGAGTCTGAAGAAAGTGTGGAGAAAGAACTTACTAAACCAGCACTGAAATTTTCTCATTTTGCATTTTTATTGTCCCCCAGAAATGTGCCAGGGGAAGAAGAAAATGTAAAAATCAAGTATACAGTATATTTTACACAAATTTAGTAGTTTTTAATTCTTCACTTTATATACGTAATATTATTTTAAACGTTTGAATTCATTAATTTTCTTAGTTGCAGCTATAATTTTTAGCTAGCTATATCCTTTTGTTGTGTCCTGAATTTTGTTATTTTAATTATCAGTACAGATATTATAATAAAGTTAATAAGTTGTCATTGTAAACTAAGATATTTGATAGTATTATTGGGAGGCTCTTAGTGAGTGATTTATCAGTAAAGCCATTGCTGGGGGAAGATGAGGAACCTACCCTGGAAAGGACTTTCTTCAAGTCTACAGCAGATATTGTTCCTGCAACCGTCTATGCAGATAAGTGTGATTCATTACTGACTAGGTAGCAAAACAATTCTTAGTAATAATTTCAACAATCTTTTTCTACTATGTTCATACATACATAGAGAGATAGGTATATATGTGTGTATTTATAAGAACAGTGATTTGTTTAGTACATTGCTTCCTTCATTATCTGGACACTGTTGGTTTCATAACTTATACAAGTGTAGAGTACAATCCATAGGAAATTATGTAGTTACATAATTTTATCCAAACACCATTATTTTTATAGAATTATTCTTAGAACAATTCATTACTAAAACGTAATAACAACATCTGATCCATTTGTTTGTTGTTGCTGTTATTGTTATTGTTTTTTCTTTTATTGTTGTTGCATTGTATTGCAAGCAAGTATAGCTTAGTAAAACTATCATCACATAAGTGTTTTTATTCGAGTCTGGTACCTGATTATGCCCAATTCTATTATTCTGTATATTTGTTTGTTGTTTTATTATGTTCTTGCTTTGCTGGTTTAATCACAAGAAACAGCCACAGGTAGATTTTAAATTGCAAGTCGAAATCCTTTTATATAGATAATTATACAGTAGTTCTTAGTACTACTGGCCCTTTCATTCTTTAACTCCCACTTCCCTTGCATAAAAAAAAAATTGTATGATTATTCTTTTGAAACTTCAGTAGTCATGACAGTATATTGTTCAAAATCTGCATTTATACAATCTTTCCCAAATATTCTAAATGTTCTTTCTCTACAAAAAAACAACAACCAAACAGTATATAACCTTCTAAAGAATTTAGCTATATCAACAGCCTATATTAACAAACAACTCTGCAGCATATAGATTGTTGATCCTAGTAAATTTTGCTCTCTAGTTTTGTCATAGGTTAGTGTGTGTGTGTGTGTGCGCGCGTGTGTGTGTGTGTGTAGTGTGTGTGTGTGTGTGTGTGTGTGTGTGTGTGTGTGTGTGTGTGTGTAGTGTTTGTTTGTGTGTGTGTGTAGTGTGTGTGTGTGTGGTTACTCGTTTAAATATATTCTAGAGAATACTGTGGAGGAGGACACACAAGGATGAAACTAATACGTAGTGAGATGTAAGACATAGCATAAGATATCATAATAGTTGTTTACACAAAGTCAGCCAGAAATAGAATAATCTGCTCACTTGTAATGAGATAACTGGTAAGGTTAGGTGTAAATTAGTGCTGCTCTATGTAACATTTGCCTGTTAGTTGAGAATCAAATATCTGTACTGTCTTATTTCCAGTTTGTTATGATTATGATGACCATTTCCATTTTTTTGATAATGTGTCACCATTATCATAAGTAACTTTTGGCACTGTTAGTAATATGTTTCACTGCATGAACAGTCAATAAAGCAAAGGATATAGGATATTAAATAGTGTTGTTTTAGTTAACTAAGACTAAAACCGCTTAGTTTTAGGGTATTTCACTTTTGGTAAGAATAACTAAAACTAAGCTGTAGAGAACAAATATCTACATTACGAGTTCCTTCAGTTTTCAAGATGAAATACTAATGAATCTACATATACCAGCTGCAGACCACACACTTATTCATTGTCCAGGTCCTATATATGGGGGTAGAGGGGGGGAAGAGAAGCTTTTCCCCAAAACTTACCAGCTTTCCCTCCAAATATTTCATTTTGTATGCATTATGCATTTAGGATGAACCAAAATGACAACATTCTTTATAATATTATACTATATTACAATGTTTGATAGGTAATTTTTTCACCTTCAATGGCAACAAGCAATTCACATCGTCATTGTCTTCTCCAAAACTCATTTCAACAAAACTTTTGATAAATTTAAAACTTTTTTTAGATTGGCTCCATCATAATAAGAACAAAGTTATGCATATCTACCAAACTATTATCTACTTTTACACTAAATCTTTCCCTTCTTGTACTAGCACTACCAGATATGCTGTAGATGAATGTGCCTATAATTGTGAATATGAGTTTTGCATGACAACATGATTTTGACTATAGACAAATATTTTAACTTTATTAGAAGTTGAATTTAATTTTTTTTTGTCCCTCAATTAGATTTTCACGTTGGCTAGAACTAACTAACTCCCTATACATTTTATTCACATTAATAATGCATGCATTGGTATACTTAATTCTTGAATTTATTTCCTAATGACAATAGTGTGCTCTCAGGTGAAATGTGACTGCAACTATTTTTGATTAAAAGTTGAATTTTAAATGCCAAAAAACATTAGCTACATGTGAATACTTGTTTATGATTTTGCTGAATAGTTAGTCCTAGGAGCTCATTACCCTTAGTTATAGCAAGCTCATTTCCCTAGTAGTTATAGCAAGCTCATTACTAGTTATAGCAAGCTCATTGCCCTATAATAGTTATAGTAGTTATAGCAACCAACCTGCCATGCTTACCAGTTGTCTGGGTTTTTACAGCTAGCTACCTTCCTCTAGTGGAGCCTTACCCAACCAGGTTAGAGCAGCTGCTGTGGGAAGTCCCCTAGAGAATTTTACTGCCTAGTTTACATCAGGAGTTACCAGCAAACTACTTCAGTGAAGGTATCTAGCATGGAAATAACCCACATATTACACTCTGTCAGAGTGATATGGCTAGATATTTATTTGTTTTGTTTTGCTTTTTTTTTTTTTGGTAATTTTTAAATGTTTGGGGTAAACTAGTTCATTCTTAATTGAAGATCAATGAATAAGTTGTGACATATAACTATTGACATAAATGTATTGCTTTAAGGATACACTGCACCCATTAATCATCACTTCCATAAATAGCCTGGCCACATCGACACCCAATATATAAATTAGATTTTTAAAGTACAGTTGAACTTTCACACATAATGAGTAATTCATTGTACCATGACAACATTCTTAGCAGCTGACCTTGCACATGTTCAACAGGGCATATTAACAAAACGGAGATTTAATTCAAAAGAAATATACATATGATCTTATGTATGGCAACTAATTTTCAATGACACACTGTGGGAACCCGGGAGGAACTCCGCCCAAGGCTGCTGTTGGTCCTCACATAAACAGGAGAGTTGATAGATGCCACTACCAGAGAGACAGCAGACCTCATTTTCGACCCCACTCTTACTAACTTGTACAATTGTTAGGAGTTAGAGGCTATTTTTCTATCAGCTACAACTTCTTATGAAACCAGCATGAGGATGAATCTGAGTGGGCTGGGGCCCACCATACTATATCAATAACCAGCCCCACCCACTATATTACAAAACAGAAATGAATTTAGTGTTAAAATTAAAGGAAAAGTGTTCGTTTGTTCTGTGAAGTTGTGGGCACACACACACAATGGACCGTTCAAGGACAAAGGGTACAATCCTAAAATTAAGGACTGTCCTTTGTAAAGCCTATGTTTGCTGTCAGCACCACTAATTTTCTGGGTGCTTATTTTCCCTGTTTTGACCACACCACCCAATAAATTTAATTATAATATTCAAAACTTAACCTGGTATCGTACTATAGTGAAAATGCTATTACTAAGTCACCTATAGTGGAACTACCATACAGCTGTGGGGAATTACGCTGCTATATCAATAAATAACTAAAAGATTAGAACAGAAAGTGAAAGAAGATACTTACAAGAGAGATAACCAAAGGTTTCACCCATTGCTTAACATGCTTGGCAGTAACATCACCAGCATTGACTTGAAAGGGGTGAGGGTTAACTGAATCATTATAAAATGTTACGGTAGTATTTAAAAAAATAAGACTGATTTTTTTATTTTTTTGACATCTGGGCACACTCACATTCCTGAAGTACAGGATATAACATACTAGCTATCTTGCAGTCTATCCTGAGCACTTATCAGTAAGAGTGTGGGATAGTACATACTATATCTTGCAATCAGGATATTTGACCGATTTCAGAAAATGTGAAGGACAGGTGACCAGAAATTCTAGGTTTTTCCAGTGGTAGATTGCGGCTATGGATAATTCCTGTATGTAGAGATTCTCAGAATAACTGAAATATGCTTTATAAAATTCATAGATCCATAATCAAATGAATAAGGCAATTGAGCATCACTTGTGTAGCCAACAGGCCATATTTAAAAATATCATGAATACCATTATGCGACTTTAAAAACCAGGTGGACCAATCAGAGCTGTCATATTGACAGTAAGTGAGTAAAATGAATGACACTCAGAGGGAGCAACTGATAACAGATTGCCTGGAGGCTAGGGAGAAGGCCTATGCTCCCTACAGCAACTTCTATGTAGGTGCAGCTATACTTACCACAGAAGGAAAGGTTTTTCAAGGTATGAAAATTAAGTGTATAAAATGATCTGGTTAACCACTCATCCCTTGGTTGTATGTAACTAGGCTGCAATGTGGAGAACTGTTCCTATCCGTTGTGCACATGTGCAGAACGCTGTGCAGTTGTCAAGGCTGTGAGTGAAGGATGCAAAAAGTTTCTTGCCATAGCAGTGACTGGAAAATCACAAAACGAAGGCGCAGGGTAAGTGATAGGATTTGCAGTAGCTTAATATTTCAAATAGATTGAGTTGAGAAGTAGTTGGTGAGTGGGAGAATTAACATTAGATTTTAAAAATGAAGTTCAACTTACATAGAGTGCTTACAGCATGGGAACATTGAACAACTGCCCTGGAGGCATTCCATTTGGCATAGGAATTGACATGAAACTCTGTTTGAATTCATTTTCATTTCTTTCAGTGAGGACTTTGTCTATCCCTGTGGGAACTGCAGACAGATTCTGGTTGAGTTCGGACGAGACACCCAAGTCATTCTAGCAAAATCTGACAGGATATTTGAAACTTCTACTGTTGGGAAACTGCTACCTAATGCTTTTACTCCAGAAGATCTCTCCAAATAACATGGAATTGAACTATATAGCTATTTCACTTTGAGTTAATTGGTAGATCATTATTAATTCTAGCATAGATTGTACATACAACTAGACATTATAATGCAACAGCAAACAATAGTCGTATTCATTAATACCAAAGAATAAAAATATCTTAAATGGTGCTTCGTTTAATAAAAAAACAAACAGTCGTTTTAAATTACCAATAGTGATTAAATTCAACAAGAGCACTTTATTATAACTTGGAGCATGAAAATTCTGTAGAAATTCAATCCTTGAACCATAGCTTGTAGTCTATATTGGGCCCACTCTTGTTCCTTGTGTTGTTTAATGACCTCTTCCACCTTCCCTTATCCAGTGGCAGTAAGCTGACGGGTTTTGCTGGTGATGCCACTTACCATCGACGTGTGGCTGGTGACCAGGACGTGGCCGCAGTTGCAAAGGATCTGGAGAAAGTCTTCTATTGGATGTCTAGCAGAAATTTCAACCTGAACCTGGCTTAAGTGAAGGCAATGACTGTATCAAGAAAGAAGCACCCTCCACAACCTGACATCAACCAAGGCAAAACCATACAGCATGTAGACAGCTTCAAGCTACTGGGAGTAACAATCTCATCGAACCTGTCCTGGAAACCTCACATCACTGCCGTCGTATCCAAGGCCAAGAGACTTCTGGGGTTCCTGTACCGCATGCTCAGGGACAACAGTAGGAACTGCCTATCAAGACTGTACGAGGTGGTAGTTCTGCCAAACCTAGACTACTGTTCTTGTGTCTGGGACCCAAGTCACATCAAATTGCTGGAGAACATGCAGACATTCGCATCCAAAATTCCCACAAATGGTTGGTCACGCGATTTCTAGTGACCTGAGAGAGAAATTTCACTGACACAAGCTCAGCAGTCGGCGGCAATTCCAGAAGATCTGCTTGTGTCACAGGATCCTGTCAGGCTCATCAGTTATCACCCCGGTAACCATCTTCAAGCCTCACCCGAGACCAACAATTCACCACTGTAACTCAACTCCCTTCTTCTGGGTCATATGTTTGTATTTCAATAAAACTGTGATAAATTTAATGGTAAAAACATGTTACACACTATAACAGCTGCAGATGTTTAAATTAGCTAACAGAACAATCTTGCAAATGGTTGATCATTATGGAAATTCATTTGCATTCCTTTTCCACCACACACACCTAGCTGAATCCTGAGTGGGAGAAATAGCTTCAGCTGCAGTAAAAACTTTGATAGTCCAAGTTTCAAATGGTCGATGGCTGCCGTGTTCAGGAGAGGAAAAATAAAGAATTGTCAAGTTCTTCAAGTGTTTGCCTGCAATTCAACTACTGAAACTGCTATCTCTAAATCCTCATCATTTTTTTTATAAAAATTGTCATGTGTTACCTTACCTTCACACTTGTATAGCATTATTTGTAGCTAAGTTGATTGGTAAGGGATACCACAACTCCAACAAGGTCAGCAACCCCCTCATAATACCCTTGTTATTCTAGAATTATTCTACTATGCTAATTCATGTCTATTATTCCAGGAAAAAATGCTTGCATAATCTGGCAGGACTTACCTCTCCCCCAACATATTACCACTATACAGGTGGCAGAAGGTGGGGGCTCAGGGGGCTCCAGCCCCCCCACCAAATTGGATAGATGGGAAGCAGATCTCCCCTCCAAATTTTGGATAGTGATAGTTATTGCCTTTTTTCATTATAAGCACCTAATAGCAGTGCACACAATCACCACTAACACAATACCCACCAATAGTCTCCTATTGTATGCATAGTGCTGTTACACTGCATGCATTCATATCAACTGCAGCATAGAAAACCTATAAGGCAGGAGTCAGTAGATGTGTGGTAAGGTTGTGGTGAGGTACACCTTCGTTTTAGTTTGCTGATTCATTCTTGTATTAGCCACTCATTATCAGTCTCTATGTGGCACCAGCTCCTAGCTAGCTAACTGCCAGCTATGCAACCACAATAGTGATACCATCCACAGCAGTGATACCAGCCACAGCAGTGATACCAGCCACAGCAGTGACATCATCCACAGCAGTGACACCATCCACAGGATGGTGTCACTGCTGTGAATGGTGTCACTGCTGTGGATGATGTCACTGCTGTGGATGGTGTCACTGCTGTGGATGGTGTCACTGCTGTGGATGGTGTCACTGCTGTGGATGATGTCACTGCTGTGGCTGGTATCACTGCTGTGGATGGTGTCGTCACTGCTGTGGCTGGTATCACTGCTGTGGATGGTGTCACTGCTGTGGATGGTGTCACTGCTGTGGATGGTGTCACTGCTGTGGATGGTGTCACTGCTGTGGATGGTGTCACTGCTGTGGATGGTGTCACTGCTGTGGATGGTGTCACTGCTGTGGATGATGTCACTGCTGTGGATGGTGTCACTGCTGTGGATGATGTCACTGCCACAGCAGTGATACCATCCACAGCAGTGATAACATCTATAAAGTTTACCACAGTCAAATCCACACAAATCATCCCTTAATAAATATATTTTCATCAGAATAGAATAGTTAGGCTAAGAGACTGACAGAATTGAAGTCTGTTTGAGACAAGAAAAAGGTGACCTATCTCTTCCTAAGCAGTGAGTGTCACAACTTAGACAAATAATTTCATTAGTCTTTAATTCATTAGAACTAATGTTTCTGTAGTTGATCTTATAGTTGAGCCCTTCAACTATAAACTGCTTCATCGCTGCACTATATGCAGATCATGACGCTTTATTTGTAATTAATGTCTAGCTTCTTAGCTATTAGCCACTTCATTTGTACCACAGAAACAATTTCTTAGCACTAAAGTTAGATTGCTAAAGAGCTCTCACATCCCATGTTATTTGAAGTTAGTGGTGTATAAAATCATCTAACTAATGAAATTTATATAGCCACAGCGAATAATTAATTACTTTCTGTTAGATCTCAAAGCATGAATGAATTTGCCAACACAAAATCAAAAGGGTGCACAGGATTTTTAAAAAGAGGGGCTATTTTTACTGCACCCAAGACACACCCACTTTAATTGCTGAATAATATTACATCATAGTTTTGGCCAATTTAAAAAAAAACAATTTCTTATATAATGCTTAACAGAATTAATAGCTGCAGGTACCACTACACCTAATTTGGAATAACTTTTTGTTTTGTGAATGAATGGTATTTATCACAATAGAATGTGATCATAATTGGCGAGCGAGCGAGACAGTATTAGGGGTGGATAATGCAAAATCGGGTATATGTTATTGGCGAGCGAGTGAAGCGAGCGAGACACTCTCAGGGGTAACGCAATCGAGATTTTGCTATATTTATTTATTTATTGGCGAGCGAGCGAAGTGAGCGAGACACTATCAGGGGTAACTCAATCGAGATTTCGTTATATTTAGAACATAGCTAACCCCTTTTTTGTATTGTGAAGTAGGCATTCTATCCAGCATAGTGTTGTTCAAGTGAGTGCACAGGGATACTAAATGCCAGAAGGAAGGATACTAAATGCCAGAAGGGAGGATACTACTGATAGTATCCTCCCTTCTGGCTAATAGTATCCTCCCTTCTAGCATTTTATTAGTTGTTGTTGTTTTTTCGTGCAAGCATTAATTAAAGAATTTT